>LXNI01000248.1_pt1 | contig 68151 bp, 64 predicted proteins | sample 809091 | NCBI WGS metagenome assembly LXNI01 (sample SAMN04870527, study PRJNA318959) | sponge metagenome | biome: 01000161; feature: marine sponge reef; material: water | host: Sarcotragus foetidus | place: Greece: Milos, Mediterranean Sea | collected 2013-05-29 | depth 5-7 m
GTGCCAACATCAGCGGTGGGGCCACCGTCTCCTCGCTGCCAGACCTAGCAGTCAGCAGCTTGGAGAGGACCCCACCCAACGTCTGGTAATTGCCGTCACAAGGTGGGGAACTTCACTGATCGAGACTGGGGAGTTTCAACGATCGTCAACAATTATGGAGGACCCCTCATCACATCTGGCGGATTACCCCCTAGCCCAGCAGATACCCTACTCCCCACCCATTCGCGAAGAGCCCCTAAAGCGCTCACAGGAAAGCTTGTGCTCAGAGCACGAAACGGAGGCAAGACATGTGCGGGAGTGTTTCTCAACGTTCAATAGTTCGGTTGCTTCCATACTCCGGTGCTCGTATGAATACTACGCGACTTGGTGCGCCGCGGGCGGGAGCGTTGAAGTCGGGAGTGGCCTGCGGTCTTACGCACCAGCCACATGTCTGGCGCCAAGTGGCCACACGATTCTCCGTGGCTAGAGGCGGTCTCTCACAGGAGCAGCGACGCCTGCCTCCGAGGTATTCTACTGGAGATCACCACTGCGATCTGGGTTTGGATTCAGACGGGCACGGCCAGCTGCAAGCATCGCGTGAATGTTGGACGGGGTCAAGGCAATGGAGCCCTCGTCGCGCCGACGGACGATGCTGATGAAGGCACCGTCGAAACGTTCACCCACGATTGCCCCATGAACGAGAAATGGCTTGTACTCACTAGCCTGAGCAGGAATCTCAATGAGTAAGACTCCCCTGTCGTTTCCGAGATCGACTCGCTGAACCTTGAGACCCTCGATAGCTGGATAGACACGCTGGTCGATGATCGCCCGATGGCGCTCTGGCGAGAGTTTTGAGAGTTTCGCCGGGCGTACACGTTCGACAACATCAAGCCCGTCGATCTTCGTGCTAGACATTCCTATAATTAGTAGACCATGGTTGTCGCCGTTCGCAAACCGGGCCGCGTCCTGTGCCAGCTTGAACTTCTGAACGGTGCCAACCGCGCCTGTCGCACCTAGGTTGTAAGGCTGACGTTTGACTTCGAGCCATTCGGATTCGGGCCTTCCGATGAGCAGATGCGGAAGTCCCGCACGAATCAGCTTCACTGCTGTGTGTGGTGAGTCAACACTTCCGCCTCGGAGAGAAGTCAGCACAGTGTGGGCGTCCTCGCCGGCTGCCAACAGATCAGCAGCCTTCATCGGACCCTTCGGGGCGACAAGTACCTCCACGCGTCGTGCTCGCGACTGTGCCTGAGCCAGGATCGCCGCCTTTTCCTCTGGAACGATGTCCGGGTACCCAGCGACACTGTCCTCGGGTTCTAGACCATATTCGTCGGTGAATCGAACCGAATCGACACGACACCCGTACGGTTCCGTCGCCCTACGGAGGAACGTCCGATAGTCCTCCTTGGACGTTATCGGCTGAGGAGTGAGGACCGTCATCGTGACGTGGACATAGTCCTCACCGACTACCAGATAAAACGGGAGCGGCTCAAAGAGTTCCTTGTCGAAGAGCTCATTAGTGTCAGGTGCCACCAGTATCTGCTCGGGCAACGACGAACAGCACCTTCGTTGGTCCCTCACAGCTAAAACTAGCGATTCAAGATCGGCCTCGCCTATTGTTTCTCTGGGTCCGACGAGGGGACCCTTGTGCTGGCGAGCGATCTCTCCGCACCCGATGACGATGAGCCGGTGTCCTGCCCGTCGGTCAGCTATGCCCTCTTCCGGACCACCTAGGTCATCGAAATCAAGGGCGACCTGAGCACCTACGGAGCGGGTTCCATCAGCGGAACATGGTGAACCGTTCACGTCCTTCTTCCCTAACAATTCCTCAGCCTGCAACCCCCGGATCCGAACGAACCCTAATCACGACGACGTACAGTCCGGCGCTGCTTCGCGGGATTCGCTACCTCGGTCGCCTCAGTCGTCGTACCAGCCGGCACCGATGAGAATGCCTTCCACGTCCATGACCCAGAACCGCATCGTTCGGGGGCCTCCGGCTCCGGCAGGGTTGTCCTCGGCGGTGATCCAGGCGGCTTCAGAGGTGGCGTCGCGCACTGCCGGTCCCAGCAGATCCTCGATGTTGGTTCCGATGAGCAGGGGGTCTATGTGGGTCAGGATCTCGCCATTGGGAGCGGCGATGATTCCCGTCAAGTACCCTTCGGAGATGTCGGCGTTGTTGTAGAACTCCAGGATGGCTGCCAGCCCGCCATTGCGGAAGTGCTCGGCCGACTCGGAGATGAGCTGGGGCACGAACTCCTCGGTGTTGATGTACCAGCCCGAGACGAACAGCGGCCCGTCATGGCGAACGGCCCACGCGTTCTTCAGCTCGAACGCGCCCTCGTCACCGAGGGTCCCCTCCGCAGGGTTTACATACACGGAGGGCACCCAGCCGCCCATCTCGTTGGTGGCGAGCATCTCGGGACCGAAGTCGTAGCCGTTGACGTCGGTGCCCACCCAGCCCTTGACATCCAGCCCTAGCCGATCGGGGTCGGGATGGCCGATCACGGTGCCGTTCCCGTCGATGATGAACACGTACCACTGATCATCGATGCTGGCCGGGCTGTTGTAGTGGACGAGCACGGCGCCCAACCCGTCGGTCTCGTAGCGGACGATGGCCTGGTCTACGATGAACTTCGTGTAGGCCGCAGGATCGACTTCGACGGCCTTTCTCACACGCGACCACGGCTTTCACGCCACATACTTTCCCAAACTCGCATCGGCCTGATCCCGGCCGGGCTGGAGCGGCCATGTACGCCGGTGGGCAGGTGGAGCAGCCTGCTCCCGGCCTAGGATTCGGCCGGGGAGAGGATCGATCATATCAGACAGCAGCATCAGCGAGTCCTACCGCCGGGATGGCTACTACTTCCCGATCCCCGTCCTTTCGGGCGATGAGGTCCGGGAGTGCTGGCGGCGCTTGGAGGCCTTCGAGGCTGAGCACCAGGGGTTGCCCGAGAAGTACCGCTTCAAGACCTATTTGGTGTGGACCTGGCTCGATGGGCTGATTCGGCATCCGCGGATCCTGGATGCTGTCGAAGATGTCATCGGACCCAACATCTTGTGTTGGTCGACCGACTTCTTCATCAAGGAACCTCACGATCCGGGGTTCGTGTCATGGCACCAGGACTCGACCTACTGGGGGCTTGAACCTCCGGAGGTGATCACGGCTTGGCTGGGACTCACCGACAGCACCGCCGAGAACGGATGCGTCCGCGTCGTGCCGCGCAGCCACCTGAAGGGCCAGGTCACGCATCACGACACCTTTGCGGATGACAACATGCTTTCTCGAGGGCAGGAAGTGGCGGTGGAGGTCGCCGACGGCGAGGGCGTCGATCTCAGTCTGTCCGCCGGGGAGATCTCGCTCCACCATGTCCTGGCAGTCCACGGATCCCGGCCGAACGGATCATCGGACCGTCGCATCGGGATCGCATTCCGCTACCTGCCCACCCATGTGCGCCAGACTGCGGGGGTCCGCGAGTCGGCCATGCTCGTGAGAGGAATCGACGAGCACGGGAACTTCGACCTCGAGCCCAGACCGCAGGCCGACTTCGATGAGGCGGCGCTTGCGGCCCACGCCGACGCCACGGAGCGGTTCGAGAGATTCGGAGAGATGTAGCTCCAGGAGGGTGGGTGAAACCCTTCATGGGCTGCCGGCAGGTTCGAACTCGGTCGCGCCCTGATCAACCTCCGGGTCAAGACTCTCGCGGCGCCGGTTCTCTCACCGTTTCGGGCGCCACCAGAGGGTGCAATACCGGCCCATCCGGTCGCCTACGTACAGCCGGCCGTCCTGATCGGTGACCTGTGGCTCCAGCATCGGTCGCAGTTCGGGGCGTCGGGCGATCGGCAGGGTCACCCTGGCACCGTAGAAGGCGAGAATCTCGTCCCAATCCTCGAACCACAACGCGGTAGGTCGTTCCCATCGCTCCATGTTGGGGCGGACACCGAGTTCCTCGACGATCACCTCTGCCAGGTCGTCGACCGATGGACCGTTCGGGCGGTCGACGCCGTGGACGGCGCGGAACAGCGGGGCAATGGTGACCCGGGGATGGAGCTCTGTCAGCTCGATGACCACGCCTCGGCGGGCGGCGGCGTCCAGAGCCACCACGAACGGGCCGATTTTCGCCACGTCGTAGGCCACATTGGCCGACACCACGACATCCGCCTGCGGGACCTGTCCCGCCACATCCGGCCATCGGCCCCGCACCAGCCGGGCCGAAACACCGAGCCGGGCCGCATCCTCCTCGAACCCGTCGGCCATCCCGGTATCGGGCTCCACCGCGGTGAGATCATGACCCGACACCGCCAGAGGCAGCGACGCCCGCCCTCTCCCGGCTCCGACATCGAGCACCGAACCGTCCTCGCCGGCCAGACGCCTGGCGATCTCCAGAGTGGCCGGAGGCGGGGCAGAACGAGCCGCCGCGGACAGACGTTCCCACACCCACGGCGCCCAGCCGTAAGGTGACTCCTCCGCCGCATCGAGCAGCCGCTGGGGAATCACCCAAGCCTCCAACTCGGCCCGCCACCGATCCGCCGCCCTCACCCGATCACCACCTGACCGGACCCGAGCCGCCGCATTGAACCCCGAGCGGAGACACCGGAGAACATCGGGAGAAGGAACGGAACGCTCCGACCCGCATGGAACATCGAACGAAGAGGCGACACATCCCAGACCGTAGCCGTCACCGCCTGGGCCCGCTCGACCGGCTATGGGCCTACCCTGTCGGCGTGGGCGAAGCAGGCGGGAACGATTCTGACCGCGTCAAGTATTGGACACCTCCGGAGTGGCTCATTCCCTGGATATCGCGGGCGCATGTCGCTGTCTACAGGCTGAGCAGAGGCAGGGTTGGTGGCCGGGTCGACGGGATGCCTTGCATTCTCTTGAGGACCATCGGTCGTCGTTCCGGTAAGCCGCACACGGTCTGCCTCAGCTACCTGCCTGACGGCGACTCGATGGTGGTCGTGGGGTCCTTCGGCGGCGCCGACCATCATCCGGCCTGGTACCACAACGTGGTGGCCAACCCCGAGGTGATAGTCCAGAACATAGAACGGGTCTTCACGGCCACCGCGGAGACGCTGACCGGCATTGAGCGGGAAGCTGTGTGGGAGGCGAGGATCGCCGGCGCTCCTCGCTATGCCCATTACCAGGAGCGCACCGATCGCGAGATACCTCTGGTCCGCCTCAGCTAGACGCTCGGTTCCAAGGGGTGGGCCAGAAATCCCGCCGGTTCGGGGTTCGAGGGTCCATGACCGGGGTGTCGGTTAGCCCTAGGTGTGAGGTTATGGGCGTCCAGCCGGTGGTGACGGTTGGCTTGGTCGGGGGAGATGTGGCGGTCGGCTGGGTCATCGAGGACGGCCTGGGGGTCTCTTTCTTGGGGGTTGCCGTAGCCGCCTCCTCCTCCGGTGTAGCAGCGGACGGTGTCTCCTTTGCGGAGGGGCATGCGGTTGGTCTTGAGATGGATCGTCGGGCCTCGAGCCTGCTGGCGGCTGACGCCGCCTGATCAACCCCGGCAGTAGCGTGCATCAGGCTGTGCGAAAGCAAGCAGGAGTCGCCGACGACTTCGCCGGCATCTGCGAGACTTGACGACACTAGTATTCACCTGTAGGGTGAAGGGATGAATATATACGAATACAGTTTGGGGACGACGGCCTGCGGCGGCTCTACGAGCAGCCCGATGCCGTGGTGCCTGGACTGGGACCGGAGGTTACGAGGGCATTCCGCAAGAAGGTGGGGTTCCTCGCCGCAGCGCAGTCCGAGCTCGACCTACGTAACTATCGGGCACTGCGCTTCAAGAAGCTCAAGGGAAATCGTGCCGGGCAACACTCCATCAGGCTCAATCGACAATGGAGGCTCATCCTCCGGAAGGAGGAGGACGCGTCCGGGCCGCTACTCATCATTGTCGAGATTGACGACTACCACTAGGGAGTTCACCATGACCCTGCCACAAACACCCGCAGAGGCCTTCCCTCCCGGCGAGTACCTGCGCGACGAACTCGAAGAGCGCGGATGGACCGTTACCGAGTTCGCCGACATCATCGGTCGGCCTGTGCAGGCCGTATCGGAGATATTGAACGCCAAGAAGTCGATAACCCCGGACACTGCCCTGTCCCTGTCCGAAGCGCTTGGCACCAGCGCGGAGCTATGGCTCAACCTGCAGACTGCGTACCAGCTGCACCAGCGGCGCTCCACTGCCAACCGCCGTGAACTATCCCCTGTCGCTCGCCGGGCCCGGCTCCGCGACGCAATACCGCTCGCCGAGGTGCGGAGTCGAGGATGGATCCCCAACACCGACGACCTCGACCTCACTGAGGCCGCCGTATGCGAGTTACTTGAGATCAGGTCGCTCGACCAAAAGCCGGCATTCGCCCTTGCCGCACGGCGCTCGAACACGGATGAACCAGTCACGATCAAGCAGTCGGCCTGGCTCGGCTACATACGCCAGAGAGCCAAGGACCAAGAAGTCACTGCGTTCGATGTTGGAGGGCTCGCTGCCCTTGCAGCCCGTCTGCCGCGGTTGATGCGGGAGGGCCCCAGCCAACTCCATCGGCTTCCTGCCCTACTCGCGAAATGCGGAGTTCGTCTGGTCTTCGCTGAGGGACTACGAGGCGGCAAGCTTGACGGCGCTGTCACGTTTCTCGATGATGGCCGTCCTGTGATCGGCCTGACCACTCGGGGGAACCGCTTCGACAGCCTGGTCCACACGCTTCTGCACGAGTGCGCCCACCTGACATTGGGCCATATCAACTCGTCCTCGGACACCATCATCGATGACAACCTCATAGCCGACAGCGATGACCCGCGGGAGGCTGCTGCGAACGATAAAGCAACAGCATGGCGGTTTCCTGACGGCTTCAGGATCGAGATCGTCTCAGTGCCCGCGGTCATCGAGGCTTCCGATCGCTATGGGGTCCATCCGAGCATGGTGATCGGGCAAATCCACTGGGAGACCAAGAGGTGGAGCCTCTACCGTGCCCACATTCCGAAGGTCCGGCCCGAACTTGAAGACGCGGGACTCCTGTCATGACCCGAGACCTGAGGCTGGATAAGCGCTGGCCAACTTTCTCCTTCTACCTGAGCCAGCACCAATGCAAGACAAAGCCCCAGATCGTACGCTCCATCGCTGGCCTCGCACATGCGGTAACGATCGCAGGTCCCGCCGGGCCTGAACGCTTCCGAAGGCTACGGGATTCGGGTCTCAGACTTCCCGTTTTGTTTGACGGTCTCGGATACATTCCGGACCAAGAAAGGCTTGATCCAGAGGACTGGGTGCATCGCCAGCTTCGTGTGGGCAGCGCGCGGCCATTGCTACCGGGCATCTACCTGTCTTGGGACACGGATAACTCCGAGTTCGCTGCCTCGGTTCAAGAGCAGAGTCGCATCGCATCTGCTCTGGGAGCAGCAATACTCATAGCACTTGATTCGCGGTGGCTGGCGAGGAGGTCAGAACTTACGATTGAGGCGCTTAGATCGGCCGACGCTCCTGTAGCCCTCGTGCTTGCTCATCGAGCTGATCCCCTTTCTCCAAAGAACGCTGTCCAAGGGCTACGTCGTCTTGCGTCACGAATGGAGTCGCTTTCTCTCCACCGGAGCGATCATGGAGCCATCGGCGCCCTGGCGTTTGGTGCTGAACATGCCTCCATCGGCTTAATGACCTCCACTCGCCACTATGCGACCCGGGCCATGCGGCCATGGCGGCGCCAAGGACCATCGGCGCGGCTCTTCATCCGTCCTCTACTCGATTGGTTCCTCGCCTCTGAGGTTGCTGGCTGGACAGCGGCAGGAAAGGACATCATTTGCCCACTTCCGTGCTGCAAAGGGATGAATCTCGCACAATTCGACGACCCGGACAGTGATGAGACCTGGCACAACATGAATGCAATCGCCGACTTCGCGACGTACATATGCAACGCCACGGCAAGCGATCGGGAAGTTGAGTTTCTACAGCAATGCCGCGCCGCTGCCTTACGGTATGGCTTGGCCGGTTTTGATGGTCCCGAAAAGCCCAAAGCCCAGCTAACTGGATGGGTCCTCTCGTAGGTACCTCTCATAGGCCACCTCCGCCGCCCACCATCGGTAGACGCTCGGCACCCCAATCTCAGCTGGTTCGGCAGAAACCAAGGTCTCAGGACTACATCCGGACCGGAGCTTGATGATTCCAACACCCCACTCACGCGCCGTCCACTCCACCGAAGTATGGACCATCTGGTGTTCTTCTACAAACACGAACCTCTGCACAATCGGTGTGAACCGAGCCGCTCGATCGACGGACCGCTTGATGTTCCTCCCAGAGAAGGCAACCGACCGTAGGACACCAGGAGGCTCATATGTGCGAACGAATCCACCATTGTTTTCGATCGCGACATGCGGTGCGTCGCGCAGTCGCTGCACTTTCACATCAGGCAACATGCTTTGTGGTGTCGATCCGCCAGGTGGCAGTAGCCACAAACCGTGCAAGAGGGCTCTGCATGTGATAGCCCCGACACCCGTTCTCTGGCGGCGCTCGTGCTCATCGGGATATAGTTCGAATGCGCCCGTCAACGGCAATCCGTCCATCGAGAATCGAATGGCCGGGCCCCCGACTAGCTCCTCGACCGACGGGCAAGCGAGGCTCGAGGGAGCGATCACCACGGCCTTGCCCTTGAAACCATTCCCAGCATCGGTAGCATCATCCCTGCTTGATCTGAGGTCCGACCACCGCGAGGCCAGACGGCTCGATTGACCATGGTCCATCGAAAGACCGGTCGCGCTCCCGAGACATGACCTGCCAGCGTGGCTGACTGGTCATCTCTTGGCCCGCATCCATGTCCCAGATACGATAGCCATAGAGCGCCAAGCGCCGCTTACCCGGCTGAATAGCCGGTGATCCCATCCGCCGAAGAGGCTTTCAGGTGTTCAGCCGGTGGTGGTGGTGGGCGTAGCCAGGGGAGATGTGGCCGTCGGCCAGGTCGGCTCGGACGGCTTGGGGGTCTCTTTCTAGGGGGTTGCCGTAGCCGCCTCCCCCGCCGGTGTAGCAGCAGACGGTGTCTCCCTTGCGGAGGGGCATGCGGTTGGTCTTCAGGCGGCGGGTCTCCCTGGGGGTGCCCTGGTTGATGACCACTTCGGGAGGTGCTCCGTCCTTGCCGCCGAAGAGGCCCCAGGCGGACCTCACGTGACGCCCTGATTAGGGACGGTTGGTTAGCCCGAGGTGAGGTTCCGGGCGTCCAGTCGGTGGTGGTCGTCCGGCGTAGGCGGGGGGTGATGTGCCCGTCGGCTAGGTCGGCTTGGGGGTCGCGGTCTAGGGGGTTGCCGTAGCGGCCTCCTCTTCCGGTGTAGCAGCGGACGTTGCCTCCTTGATCTCAAGGCGGTCTCCGATACGAGCCGGATCGTCTTCGCTCCGTCCTTGAGGGTTTGCTTGCGAACATCTCGAGCCGGTCGGGGCCGTCCGGATCGCGTATGCAGGCGAAAGCATTGCTGGGCAGCTCGTCGAATCTCAGCAGGGCCGTCGCCACGAACTCATCGTCGATGAACACCCCGTGGTCCGATGCCGGGTTGCGAGATATACGCCTTGATGCCTCTATCCACGGCGCTCGTGGATCACTACCCTATGTAGGAAAGCCAGCGGATGGAGAGAAGCAATGGGTTCTCGGGACTGGACTCACCTTGATGACTCAGACCCTCCGGTCGATCCCGGTTTTGACTTTTCTGTATACGACGACGCCTTCCTCTCCGCCGAACGCACGCTAGAGCAGCAGCTCGCGGCAGGGGATCCCCCGCCTACCGGGCTAACGCCCAACGACTTACGCGCAATGGTCGACACGATGCGCGCTGACTCCCGGAAACCTGACGTAGCGGCATAGGCCCGGATGCCTTGGCAGATCGACAGAGCGGCACTTGACCGCGTCCTCGACGCATGGTCGGCCGGCAAGAGTTACGAAGACCGCATCCGCTTGTTGTCGGGACTGATAGATATTGCTGACTGTCCGTTGACCGAACTCCCCGGCTTCCGGTTCCCCGAACGATCGCCCATGTGGCGGTTCGCCAGAATCGAGAGTGCAGTGTTCGTCTTCTTCGTGGCCGAGCCTCAGGGAGTCCTAATCCCGATCGACATCCGCGATTGACGGAGACGGGAACTCCGAACCACACCGCTACTTTCACGGAACATTGACCGATTTAGCTGCCACCGGCCGGCACCGGTACGCCCGCGCTCGCCTTTGCCTACTCCGCCGCCTCACCCCACATGCCGCTGGTCTTTCAGGCGGCGGGGTCTCTCTGGATGTTCCCTGGTTGATGACCACTTCGGGGGGTGCTCCGCCCTTGCCTCCGAAGAGGCCCCACCTTGTTCCCCACCGTCGCGGCTTCCCGCGATTCTGCGCCAGGAGACGAGGCTGGCCCCAAGGTGTCGATCCGAGGGGTGGCTCTCAGGGTGCGCTGCCTGAGTCATCGCCAGCGTCGTACCAGCCGGCGCCGATGAGGGTGCCATCCACTTCGATGAACCACAAGCGCATGGTCTGGGGGCCTCCAGACCCGGTGGGGTTGTCGTCGGCGGTGATCCAGGTTTCTTCGGTGGTGGCGTTTCTCACTGCCGGTACGTGTGTCCGAAGACCCGTCGATAGGATCATTGCCATGGTCGTTCGCCCTCTAGACATCGATTGCTTCCGGAACTGGGCACTGGGGGATCTCGTCGATAACACCACCAGAGGGTGGTTTGCGGAGTGGCTGGTCGGGAAAGCGCTCGGCATCATCGGCGACGGGGACACGCGAGTCGAGTGGGATTCAGTCGATCTGCGGTACGGGGATCTCACGATCGAGGTCAAGGCCTCTGGTCGCAGCCAGAGCTGGAATCGTCAGAACCGGTCGACTCCGAGCTTTGGGATCCCTCCCCGCAAGATGGCCTGGGACGCGGCTACCAACGCGTGGGAGAGTTTCGATCCTCCCCGGCGAATTGCTCACGTGTACGTGTTCTGTCTTCACCATGCTGTGCCGGCGAGCAACGAGAACGTCGCCGATCCGGCTTCCTGGACCTTCTGGGTAATCCCGACCGAGAGGCTCGACGACCAACTCGGCGACCAGAAGTCCGTAGGAGTGTCAAGGCTCGACATCCTTGCCGCGCGGGTCGGTTGGAGCGAGCTGCGAGACAAGGCGGAACTTCGTAGCGGGTGAGGCTTCCGGTTGAGCCCTTCCTGGTCCCGGCTACCGGCGAGCATCGGGGAGCGCTGGTGTGGCGGTGGGGAACTCCGATGCCGGCGCTGTCTTCGGCGCCCGTGGGCGGTGGACCGGCCGTGGCGGTGGTCGCGGTCTAGGGGCTTGACGTAGCCACCTCCGCCGCCGGCGTAGCACCGGACGACATCTCCTTCGTCATCAACATCGATGGATAAAGCATTGGGTCTTACGGGGTGGGTTGGGTTTTGTGCTGTCTGCGTTTCTTGAGTCCTTCGATGATGGTCTGGCGTTCGTCTTCGGAGGCTTGATCGAAGAATCCCTTAGGCCATTCGGTCATGTTGCCGTACGGGGTGAGGTCGATGCTGCGCAGGCTACTGAGGCCGGTGGTTTGGTCCCGCTCGGCGAATATGACCTTGGCGATGTCGAGGAGTTGATCGCTGGAATCTTCGGCGATTCGTCTGCGGAGGCGCGACAGCATGTATTCGCTGTGGGTTTCGACGATGAGTTGTCGGCCGGATCTGGACATAGCGATGAGGAAGTCTGCGAGGCGTTGTTGTAGGGCTGGGTGGAGGTGCAGTTCGGGTTGTTCGAGGAGTATGACGCTACCGGGCTTAGAGAGGAGGCACAGCACCAGAACTGGGAGGAGTTGGCTGACCCCGACTCCGACCGAGGTGAGAGGTAGTTTGTCTTCCATCCCGTGCGGCTTCACCCTGAGGGCGAGACCTAGCGCAGCGAGGTTTTCTGTTTCGACATCCTGGACGAGGCCGAGGTGTGCGACCCAAGCGCGGAGGGCTTCGATCAGGGTGGTAGAGGTTGGGGCGGCTCGGGTAGGTAAGGGTACGCTTACGGGTGTGCGCGCGTGGCCGCGGATGACGGCCACGGTGTCTTCGCCGCGAAGCCCGACGCTGTCGAGATGGTGGGTTATTATTTCATTCACGGCCTTTGGTTCTTCTCTCAGGGGACCGAGGTACTGTATTTGGTCGATGATATGTCCAAAAGCGTTGCCGGTCTGATGTAGCACGTCCTGGTCGGTGCTGTCCCATGGGTGGTGGATCGTCTTGCCAGACTCGATTTCGCGAGCGATGGCCATGCTGCGACCTTTGAAGGATGTGGGTAGGTGACTTGTCCACGTCTTGTTGCTGATCCGGGTCTTAAGCTGTTCTGTGAGCTCGGTGACTACTCTGCTCCGGATTTCAGGGTCTTCTAGTTCCTGTGTTAGTTGTCTGGTGAGGGCGACCCTTTCCCAGAGAGTTGTGCCAACGAGACGGCTCCACGACGAAAAGATATTATACGTAACTAACCCTCGCTGTACGTCGTCAAGCGACATGTAATCGCTAATCAACCCAGTGTCGCGGAGATGACGCCCACCAAAACGCGGGTTCAGCTTGGGGGTAGCTAGATCTATACCATAGGACCAGCGTAGTATATAGACATCCATGAGGTCTGCGAGGGTAGTAACGAGTTCTTCTGGTGTGGATGCCACTTGCCAGGATAACCTTAGCTCCTTCATGTCCCAACAGTCGTCATGACAATACCCGTAATCACCGTCTCGTACATCTTGTTCGTGTAGCCAATCGTCGGGATTATCAAGACCAATTACGTGTTTCTTGACAGATCGACCTAGTAAGATGCCAGACCGATCTTGTGTCACCAGACACAACTTGTCGTTGCCCTCCAACTCATAATCCCTGAATTCCTCGATACGATCTACGTCGTGGATACATATAACGTCGTCATCATCTATCACCTTGGCATCATTCGAGATGACCTCCCAGAGCCATTGATCTTCGAGATCAAGAACCCTTGGAACATGCTGGTTCGAAATAACGTCGTCAATCTGCTTTGCTACCACAGCCGCTAAGGCAGGCTGTTCTATGATCACAGAGCCTGGGATCATGTGTCGTAGTTCCATGGCAACTTTGAACTGGCTCCTCTCGTTCCTGCTATAGACATCCAGCACACCCCCAACTAAGTGGTTCGACTTCACCACATTCTCGTCAGGCTGCAGATTTCCGATATTCCAAACCTTTTTGTCCTCATTCTGTCTTGAGTTGAGTTCACGACGAACAGTGAAACGCATATCGGGGCCTTCCGATGAAGGTACAGAGACTGTGACCTGTCGTAGGAAGGTAGACGCCTGGTCCCCGGGGACTACTCCTCCAAGAGAGATATCCCATCCGACGGTTCCGGACTCCGACAGTGACACATCAAGACCGATCCCGACTTCGGTGCTTTCTGCTGCTTGGATTGTCCGAACATCAGTGATCGTACCCATACGTATGAGTCTGCCGTTAAGAGGGAACACACCATCGCCTGTCGTGTCTTGCCTTCCTTGCTGCACGAGCCGGATGGCTTGGAGGACGCTGCTCTTCCCCGATGAGTTCATCCCGACCAAGATCGTGAGTGGCCCCAGGTCGATGTCAGCTTCCGCGACAGACTTGAAGTTCTGGAGCCGCAGACCGCTGATGAGGGACTGTGTACTGGGGGTGGGTTGTTCGATCATCGGTTGGTTCTCCTCACACCAGCTCGGGTAACACTTCGGCGCGTCTTCCCTCTCGGGTGATCCGCTGGTGAGTAATGGAGGCATCGGTGGTGACAAGTCTGACAAACGGAGCAGCAGCCACACCGTCGGCTATGGCCAGGTCCCGCAGCGACGGCATCGGTCCCTCATCGGTCTGGTCAATGAAAGGCAAGGGTGCCGGATCCGAGTCCGGGTTCAGCAGCGCCTGGTACGCCCGCAGAAGCCGCGGATTAGCGGTCGGGAGGATCAGTTCGACTGAACTCGGCGAGAACCCACGAAGACGGCCTGCACGGGTGTCCTCTTCCAATGCGTCGAGTGTCTCGGCGCACGACAGGTCCCATTCGCTGTTAGATGCTGGCCAAAGCTCGGGGTCAACGAGCGGGAGATACATCTCCTCGTCGTGGCGTTTGCGCGTGCAGTTGTAGGCGAGTTCATGTATAAGTTCGGCTTCGGCTTCGAGATCCGACCAGCGCAGGTCCCGGCTTCGGTCCTGGAGCGGTACACCACGGCAAGCGTTCTGGAGGGAATCCTCAGCCCCCACATATCCCGCCATAACAGCGTAGAGGGCTTCATCTGTGAGAGCACCCAAACGTTCGTCCACCTGCACCATCCATAAGTAACCGGGCAGGCGGGCGAGAACTGCCACCTGATAGGGCAAGCCCGTCAGCTTCGGATCCAGAATGAGGTCATCGGCTCCGGCCAGCGACACGTCGTTGGTCACCAATACCGCCAGAAAGAACCGTCGGTTGGTATCGACATCCAAGACCGCCACGACACTACGCGAATCATCTGATGCGTCCATGTCACCCACCAGAACCAGGTCACCGGCCATCACATCAACAAGTGCGCCCTGTTCCCGCCATCCATACACGGCCGGATCAAGCCCGCTCTTCGCCTCGGTAAGCCATTCAGGTAAAGCCATTCAGAGCCTTCCCTCTCCCATCACGAGCAACGACACCTCATCGACCAGCGCCTCGCGGCCAGCCTCGCTCAGACCCTCAGCCGCTTGGCGCAGGCGATCCAACAACACCCTCCTTCGCTTCATCAGCGTCGGTCTGCTCAGCCCGACCTCTCGGGCTACATCCGCATCCGGAAGGCCCGCCAGCCTTCCCCTCACGATCGTCAATTCCTCACCCGACATCCCAGCCAACAACTCTGCAGCCGTAGCCCGGATCACAACAACCTCGGACGGATCCATGACCACCGACGGTGTCGCGGCGGCGGTGCCTTCATCATGTTCAAGGACTGCCGGAACCCAATCTGTCAAAACAAATCCGAATACCCTGCCCAGATCCCGCACCGAGACCCCTCCCGGCACAGCATCGAGCACGCAACCCAAGACTGCTTCTAGTTCCCGACCCCCATACACCACCGGAGCCCGATCACCCCGACTCGGTAACCGGCGGGGGACAACCCGCACCAACTCCCCTACCCGACTAACCCGCCGATCGTCCAGGGGCTCATACGGTGCCCCGGACCCCGAGAACGAATACACGGCGTGGCCGAGAGCCGTCGACCGGACCACAGACCCCCACCCGTCCAACATCCTTCTCGCCCTATCCAACAGATTGTCCACAACAGTCCGAACCCGGCGGCGAGCCAACACGACCCGCACCTGCCGATCCAACAGAGCCCTCCAAGCATCAACGGTCCGGGCAACGTCGAACAGATAGTCAATCTGCCGCTCCCCCAGCAACCGATCGACAACCACATCCTGGACAAGGTCCTCCATCGACTGCTCGTCCCACGCGCCAGACCGCGCATACACCAACGGCGGATATCTGCGAGCACGTAGCGAGCACACCCCGCGAACCTCACCCAACACCACCGGGCCTATCAAGTCCCTCTCGTATTCGCGCACCAACTCGCGGAAACTCACCACCGGGGCCCACTCCCACCCCGGCGGGTTCTGCCAGATCTTCGAGCCTGCCGCTTTCTCCACATCCGGTCAGCATGACCCATCACCCACTCGATAACCTCGTCAGACGGCTCATGGCACGATCTACGCTCCTCCGTGAGATGCAGAGTCTGAGCGTTCTCGACCTTTCCCCCGATCCGACCCCGAACATCGATACGGCACTTCGCGGACCCGCACCGACCGTCGTGTGCCTCATGATCCCGACATCCGGACCAAGATTGAGTAGACCGCAACACCACCGGATGGGTCAATCCGAGGGTGCCACTACCCGCAACAATCCACCGATGCTCCTTGTCCGCAGGAACCGGGGTGTAGCGGTCAACACGCACCACGGTCTGCGGGAGACAGAACCAATCCCCTAGATCGGGGCCACCCAATACAGACACAACCTCTGATCCTAAGCTGCCAAGATTCCATTCCCCCATCTGCCTGCAACGCCTATTCGGAGAGGGTTCTCGCTAGCGCTCGGTCAGTCGTTGAGGACTCGGAGGCTCAGTCCGTGGTGGCGGTGGGCGTAGCCAGGGGAGATGTGGCAGTCGGCTAGGTCATCCAGGACGGCTTGGGGGTCTCTTTCTAGGTGGTTGCCGTAGCCGCCTCCTCCGCCGGTGCAGCAGCGGACGGTGTCGCCTTCGCCGAGGGGTATGGGGTTGGTCTTGAGGCGGCGGGTCTCCCTGGGGGTTCCCTGGGTTGATGACCACTGCGGGGTGTTCCTGGCTGGAGGATTGGGCTGGTCGGCTACGTCCACAGCGTGGAGATCGGCGCTGCGAGTATGCGGTCGCCCAGTTCGAAGGTGTCACGGCCCGTGTGTAGCACGACACCGCCCGCGAATCGCTCCTGCATCTTCTCGCCCAGCCACGACAGGTGGCGGGCGTCGGAGCGTCCGACGCTGGCCGCTGCCTTGATCTCCACACCGACGATCCGCCCGCCCGCCAACTCTGCTATCACGTCCACCTCCCGGCGACCGTCGTACTCGCGTAGGTGCGAAAGCCGGTAGCGGGTACCCGACACAGCCGCTTGGGCCTGCAACTGGGCTACAACGAACGTCTCGATCATCGCATTGAGGAGGTCGCCGGAGGCCAAGACATCGTCGATCCCGACGCGCATGATTCCCCCGAGCAGGCCGGAATCGACCATGTAGCGCTTGGGCGCCCGGGTGAGGCGCTTGAGCCGGTTGGTCGCCCAGGCCGGCAGTTCGTTCACGACCATCAGGTCCCGCAGTAGCGCATCGTATGACAGGGCTGTCCTGCGGCTGATGCCGGCCGCGTCGTAGACCGTCTTGTGCTGGACGACCCGTCCGGAGTTGATGGCATAGGCCTCCAGGTAGCGCTGCAGCCGGTAGGCGTCGGGTTCGGCGCCGTGGGTGCGAGCATCGCGCAGGGCGATCTGGTCGGCATAGCTCTCGAGCCATGCTCGGGCGCCACGGTCACTCAGCTCGATCGCCGGCTCCGGAAACCCGCCTCGCAGAGCGAGCTGCAGATAGGAGCGAAGGTCGACCTGCGCTCCCCCCACACCTTCCAGCCCATCGCCCTCCGCGATGCGGTCTACGAGCGGACCCACGGACCGATGCTGCTGCTCGGCCACGGTCATAGGGTGCATGCGCAGCATGACGACCCGGCCTGTAAGCGGCCAGAACCGGTCACCAGCGTCGGTGCGCGCAGATCCGGTGATGAGGAATCGTCCGGGCCGCCGGTCTGCGTCGATGGCTCGCTTGACGGCGCCGAGCACATCCGGCACCATCTGCCATTCGTCGAGCAGCACCGGCTCCGCGCGGTCGCGCAGCGCTGCATCGGGGCTGGCGCGGAATGCGGCCGCCTCGTCGGAGTCCAGGCGGACGACACTGCTGACGAGCCGGATAGCGGTCGTGGTCTTGCCACAGGCGCGCGGCCCCACGACCATGACGGCCGGAATCTCTTCGATGTACTCCTCTAAGAGCGTGTCTACGAGGCGGGAGACGTAGCCCTCCATGAGGGTAGCCTAGCGAATCGAGGCTAGTTTCCGGTTACACGCGTAATCGATTACCGTTTTCACACATCGGGAGATTCCCTGTCCGCCTGCGACGCCAGAACCTCCTCCATGGGAAAAGCTCCTGGGGACCGGATTCGGGAAAAAGACTCATGACGGCGTACGACGCCGGTGCAGTAGTCATGTGCTACATCGTGTACGCCGAACTCGTTCCGGCGCTCGACGGCCCGGTCAGTCGTCCGTGACAGACCCGGAACTGACTCGGTAATGGCGCCGCGCGTAGTCAGGGGAGATGTGGCCGTCGGCGAGGTCGTCTTGGACGGCTTGGGGGTCCCTTTCTAGGGGGTTGCCGTAGCCGCCTCCCCCGCCGGTGTAGCAGCGGACTGTGTCTCCCTTGCGGAGGGGCATGCGGTTGGTCTTGAGGCGGCGGGTCTCTCTGGGGGTTCCCTGGTTGATGACCACGTCGGGAGGTGCTCCGTCCTTGCCTCCGAAGAGGCCCCAGGCGGGATTGCCGGAGCGTTCGAACCAGAGGCTCAGCTCGGTGTCGGTGGTCATCTGGTACTCGCGGATGATCCCGTTACCTCCCCGCCATCTGCCGGGGCCGGCGGAGTCCTGGCGGTAGCCGTACTCGGTTATCAGAGCGGGGAACTTGGACTCGAACACCTCGATGGGCATGTCGTGGAAGTTGCCCGACAGGGTCCAGATCATGCCGTCCTCGCCGTCCTGGCCGCGGGAGGCGCCCCATCCTCCGACATGGGGCTCGTTGTCGAGGAACAGCTCGTCGGTGCGGGGGTTGATGCCTGTGAACTGGAAGATCATGCCGTCGCCGTAGTGGGCGGCGGGGACGGTGCCGGCGAGGGCCGGGGAAAGGGCCGAGGAGATCAGGTCGATCATCAGGCCCAGGGGGGTGAAGTAGAACTGGCAGGCGGCCGGGACGCGGGCATCGAGGATCGAACCCGGTTTGGTCTTCACCTCCAGGGGGCGGAAGGTGCCCCCGTTGACGGGTTGGCTGGAGTTGAACAGGTACTTGAAGGCCAGGCGGCAGGCCGACAGGGTCTGCACGGCCCCGCAGTTGATGGGGCCCTGGCCGGGTCCGTCGGTCCCTGTGAGGTCGAAGACCAGGCGCTCGCCGTCCACCGTGATCTTGACCTTGATGCGGACCGGGTCGTCCCCCACCCCGTCGGAGTCCAGGAAGCCTTCGGCGGTGTATTCGCCGTCGGGGATGGCCCGGATGGCTTCTCGGTCGAGTTGCTCGCTCTGGCGGAAGATCTCCTCGGCGGCGGCTTCCACGGTGTCGCGCCCGTAGCGGTCGAAGAGTGCGCCCAGGCGGTGCTCACCGATGGAGGCCACCGCGAACTGGGCCTGCATGTCGCCGATGGCCGACCGGGGGAACCGGACGTTGCTCTCGATGATGCTCCAGATGTCCTCGATGGGCTCGCCGCCTCTCACCACCATGGTGGGTGGCAGGCGGATTCCCTCCTGGAAGATCTCGGTCGAATCCATCGGCACTCCCGGGTCCTTGGCGCCTATGTCCAGCCAGTGGGCCCTGGAGGCGGCGAAGCCGGCCAGGTCGCCCTGGTAGAAGATGGGGGCGAAGACCGTGACGTCGTGCATGTGGGTGCCGGTCAGGTACGCGTCGTTCATGATCCAGATGTCGCCCTGGCCCCACACGGACCGCCCGAACATCTCCTCGGTGGCGAGGGTGCAGGCTTCCAGGTTGCCCAGGAACAGCGGGACTCCCGAAGACTGGCCGAGAACCCGGTGCCGGCTGTCGATCAGCGCCACCGCGCAGTCCTTGGATTCATAGATGACCGGCGTGTAGGCGGAGCGGATCAGCGCCGCGTTCATCTCCTCGGCGGCCATGATGAAGGCGTTGCGGAGGATCTCGATGGTGATCGGGTCGGGTTTCATACCGGGGACTCAGTTTGCTGGCGGTTCTGCGTTCCTCGGTTGAGGTTGATGCCGCCCATGACAGGTAGCGGGGGGCGGTTCCCCGTCTGTAGGTGAACCGTGGCCCAATCGGCCAGCGTCTCTTCCAACTCACGGATGGCATGCTCGGGGGTAGGCCCCTGAGCCCAGGCGCCGCGGCAGGCCGGAACAGTGGCGAAATATCCGACAGGATCGCTGATGGGCCCTACCTGGGCGTGGGCGATTGCGGCCTTGGCCCAGCGGTTGATCGTGGTGGCGTAGCATCCAACTGGTGGGTCTACGGTGTCGCTCGTAGCCATCGGTAAAGTCCTTCCAATCATCCGAAGCCGAAGCACACTATGAGATTTGCGCCATTGAAACTAGGTGATTTGCGCCTCTGGCACTATGCGATCCGTGTGCCCGATTCGCTAGTCGGCGAGGTCAGCCGATTATTCGATGAAGGCCGCCGTGGACTCTATCTCTTTCTGAACACCGATCAACTGCGCGCGTAGTTCTCTCGTAGCCGCGGAATAGTGGGCGGGGCTGAGGTAATGGGTCTTGTCGTTCAGCTGGGCATCAAGGTCGATGAACCTCTTGGCAAGAGCTTCGTACTTGAGACGTGCGTCTTGGATTTCGCCCGCAAGGTTCAGCACACGAAAGACCGTAGCCAAGGGTGGGTGGTTCGGCAAACAGCGCGAACGGGGGTCAGCCGCCGGCCCATCGCCGAGGCTTGTGCCGCCCATGGTAGGTGGCCAGAGGTGTCCTGGGCGGTGTGTAGCGGTCATCGTGATCGGCCGGGTGGCCTCAGCGATCGCGGCCGTGAACGTCCGGTCCATCGAGACTGGTCCCATGACGCGGGTCCGCAACGCTATGACAGACCACCGTCTTCACGCGCTAGGACTTGACCTTCGCTACGATTGGAGAATGGTCAGCAAGAAGCAGGGCAGACGAGCCGCAAGATCCTACGAGGTGATCAACCGGAGCGGTAGGGCACCTAAGAAGGCGCCTCCTCCTCCCAAGACGGTATCCAAGCGACCACCGCTACCCCGACCGAGGAGCAAGGGCTAGCACTTGCTCGATCCGCTGTCCGGCCTGTCGATCGCGGTCGTCCTTCTTATCCCCGGTTACGTACACTACGCCACTCGACGTACAAGGGTCCCGGTCAAAACGCTCTCCAGGGCGATGGAGGGCATGGGCCTGATAGTGGTAGCGGCGGTTGCCAATACATTGACCCTAGGCTTCTTGGCTGGGTTGGCACGAATACCTCCGGTTCGCGGTCATGCTCCCGACCTTGCTCATCTGCTGCTCGACCCGCGCGGATACGTACTTCTGGACAACTCCCGGCTCTTGTATGTTGCTGGCTGGACGGCTCTGTTCGTGATCCTGGCGTCGGGGCTATCGGCTGCCTTCGCATACCGTATCGGTCCGCTCAAGTACTTGTCCCGGCAACTCGCTCCGGCGCTTGGTGAATTCACCGCCTGGTACCACGTGTTCGAAGAAAACGTGCCCGAGGATTCCGATCACATTTTCGTCATCTGTGAGTTGACGGACCGAGGCTACGCAGCAGGCGACCTGGCTTGGTACAGCACCCAACCTGAGGCTTCGCCGGACCGTGATCTGGTGCTAGCAGCACCGCTACAAGTTTGGAGACCAGATCAAGCCGAAAAGGAAGTCTTGCACGAGGGGCGACTCCTTCTCTCGGCCCGAGACATCAGGCGGATCTATGTCTCCTATATCACTGATCAGTGAAGTCCCCTCGGGTTCTCATAGTGGGGGTGCCTTGATCACGAGGCAGCCGTACTGGTCGATGGTGGCGGAGGCTTCGGGGGGGATGACGGTGGTGGCGGTGGCTTCCTCGACGATGGCGGGGCCGTTGATGGAGCAGCCGGGCATCAGGGATTCCCGGTGGAAGCGGGCGGTGGGGTAGGAGCCGGTGGCGAAGAGGACCGGGGTGGTCTTGGACGGTTCGTCGGAAGGCTGGTCGGGGCGGTAGTTGGCCTGGAGGAGGGGGCGTCCCACGTCGCCGAGGGCGGTGAGCCTCAGGTTGACGGTCTCGAGGGCGGCTTCGGGGTTGGAGTGGCCGTAGCGGGCGCTGTAAGTGTCCTCGAAGCGTTGGCGCAGGGCGGCGAGGTGGCCGTCTTCGGAGGGGGAGGCATGGTTGGGGAGGGTGACGGTGAGGGTGTGCTCCTGGCCCTGGTAGCGCATGTCGAGGCGCCGGATCAGGGTGATGGCATCGTGGTCCACGCCTTCATCGAGCAGGCTGGACACGGCTGTCTCACCGAGTCGGGCGAAGCGGGATTCCACTTCGGCGGTGTCGAGGTCGGTGAAGTCCTGGAAGAAGGCCTCGCTGAAGTCCTGGCGCACCGCGGACTGGAGCATGCCCCAGGCGGAGAAGCCGCCCGGGTCGGGGGGGACGATCACCTCGGCGATGCCCAGTTCCTGGGCGAGGGCCACGGCATGCATGGGGCCGGCGCCTCCGAAGGCAACCAGGCTGAACTCGCGGGGTTCGATCCCCCGTTCCACGGTGAGGGTGCGGATGGCCTGGGACATCTTGGCGTTGATCACCTCGATGATCCCAAGGGCGAGCCTCTCCCCGTCCAGGTCGAGGTTGGCCCCGAGGTCTTCGAGGGCCTGCTGCGCTGCCCGGACATCAAGGGTGAGGTTGCCGCCCAGGAAGTATCCGGGGTCGATCCTGCCCAGGTACAGGTTGGCGTCGGTGACGGTGGGCCGGGTCCCTCCCCTCCCGTAGCAGGCGGGGCCGGGATGGGCGCCGGCGCTCTCGGGTCCCACCCGCAATCCGCCGGCCTCCTGGTAGGCGAGGGATCCGCCCCCCGCCCCGATGGTGTGGATGTCGACCACCGGCATCAGCACCGGCAGGCCCTCGAGCAGAGCCGAGGGGGATCTGTCGGCGTGGCCATTTGTGATCAGGCTGACGTCGAAGCTGGTCCCGCCCAGGTCGATGCAGATCAGGTTGGATCGGTCGAGAACCTCGGAGAGGGCCACGCCTCCGGCCGCCCCGCCCACGGGGCCGGACAGGAGGGTCTGGAGGGGCCGCTCGGAGGCGGAGTGGGCGGAGATGACTCCCCCGTTGGACTGCATCACCCGCAGGGGCGCCCCCATGCCTCGGTCATTGAGACGGGTGGAAAGGTCGGCCATGTAGCGGGAGACGGAGGGGGCGATGTAGGCGTCCATCACGGTGGAGGCGGTCCGCTCGTACTCCCGCCACTCGGTCGCCACCTGGTGGGAGAGCGACACGGACACGTCGGGCAGCAACTCCGCCAGTACTTCGGCGGCGGCCAACTCGTGGGAGGGGTCGACGTAGGAGAACAGGAAGGCGATGGCTATCGAGCGGACCTTCTCCGACCGGATGCGCTCGGCGGCTCGGCGGAGGTCGTCGTGGTCGAGGGGGGCGAGTTCGTTGCCTTCGCAGTCGAGCCGTCCCCCGATGGGGATGATGTCGCGGCGCGGGATGAGCGGGATGGGTTTGCGGTAGCGGATGTTGAACATGTCAAGGCGGTTGCCTCGGGCGATGTGGTAGACGTCGCTGGCGCCTCTCGTGGCCAGGAGGATGACCCGCTCGCCACGCCGTTGGAGGAAGGCGTTGAGGCCCACCGTGGAGCCGTGGACGAAGGACTCGACCCCGGACGGGTCGTCGATGACGAGCCCGAGGGCGTCCATGACCCCTCCGGCCAGGTCGTCGCTACGGCTGGGCGCCTTGGCGGTGGCGTACCGGCCGAGGTCCGGGTCGTAGGCCACCACGTCGGTGAAGGTGCCTCCGATGTCGGTTGCTACCCGGAGCTTCAAGTCCGCTTCCAGCAGGCTACGCGGTGGCCGGACTCGATCTCCACCAGCTCCTGGGGCATGTCGGCGCAGACATCCTCGGAGATCGGGCACCTCCCGTAGAGGGGGCAGCCCGGGGCCCGGTCCAGGGCGGAGGGTTGCTCGCCGACCAGGTAGACGTGGTCGGTCTTGTGGGAGGGGTCGGGACGGGGAGCGGCCCGCAGCAGCGCCTCGGTGTAGGGGTGGCGGGGGGAGGCAAAGATCTCGGCGGCCGGGCCCGACTCCACCACCTTCCCCAGGTACATGACTGCCAGGTCGTGGGCGATGTATCGGACCACCGACAGGTCGTGGGAGATGAACAGGTAGGAGATGTCCATCTCCTCCTGGAGCGACTGGAGCAGGATCAGGATCTGGGACTGGACCGACATGTCCAGGGACGAGGTGGGCTCGTCCAGCACCACCAGGGCGGGCTCGGTGACCATCGCCCGGGCTATGCCAACCCGCTGGGCCTGGCCTCCGGACAGCTCGTGGGGGTAGCGGCGGGCGTGCTCTGGGCTGAGGCCCACCCGCTCCAGCATGTTGGCCACGCGGCCGGCGGCCTGTCTCCTATTGAGGTCTTCGTGCAGCAGGAGCGGCTCGGCCACGGTCCGTCCCACCGTCTGCCAGGGGGAGAGTGAGTCGTAGGGGTCCTGGAAGACGATCTGCATCCGGGCCCGCATCTCCTCCAGCGCGGTGCCCTCCATCCCGGTGATGTCGACGTCCTCGAGCAGCACCGTGCCTTGGGTGGGCTCAAGCAGCCGCAGGATGAGGCGGGCCAGGGTGGTCTTGCCCGATCCCGACTCTCCCACCACCGCCAGGGTCCTTCCGGGAGGGATGGAGAGGGTGACGTCGTCGACCGCCTTCAGGTCGGCGTGGCGGAAGCCGCCGGTCTTGATCCGGAAGACCTTGGTGAGGTCCCGGACCGCCAGGGTGTCGACGGCGGCGGTCATCGCGGGACCACCCCAGCGGTGACGGGATGGTGGCAGAAGGCGATCTGCCCGGCCCGGTCGACCAGAGGTGGTTCGTGGTCGAAGCAGCCGGGCCCGGCCCGGAAGCAGCGGGGGGCGAAGGCACAGGCGGCCAGGTCGTCGCCCGGATTGGGGACGCGCCCGGGGACCTCCCGTGGGGTGCCGCCCGAGTCGAGCGAGGTGGCGATGGAGACCAGCCGGTTGGCGTAGGGGTGGAGGGCCTCGCGGTAGATCTCGGCGGTGGTGCCCAGGTTCACCACCCGTCCGGCGTACATGACCGCCACCCGGTCGCAGACGTCGGCCACGACTCCGAGGTCGTGGGTGATCAGCATCCCGGCCGCGTTGCGCTCCGAGATCACCTCGCCCAGCAGCCGCAGAATCTCGGCCTGGATGGTGACGTCGAGGCCGGTGGTGGGCTCGTCGGCGATGATCAACTCGGGCTCGCCGGCCAAGGCGATGGCGATGCACACCCGCTGGCACATGCCTCCCGACAGTTCGTGGGAGAACGACCGGTACACCCGCTCGGGATCGGTGATCCGGACCGAGCGCAGCAGAGCGAGGGCCTCGCTCTTCGACTCCCGGCGGCCCATGTCCCTGAGGCGGCGGAGGGTGCCGGAGAGCTGGTTGCCGACCCGGAACACCGGGTTGAGGCTGCCGCGGGGCCGCTGGGGCACGAAACCGATCCGGCGGCCGCGGGCCTCCTGGCGGGCCTTGGGGGGGATGAAGTCCTGCCCGTCGAAGGTGCAGGACTCGAAGTCGACCGTGGCGGCGGCGGGCAGCAGGTCGAGGACGGAGCGGGCGGTCATCGACTTGCCCGCACCGGTCTCGCCCACCACGCCCAGGATCTCCCCCGGCTTGACCTCCATGTCCACGCCGCGGAGGATGGGAAGGCCACCGATCGCCACCTCGAGACCCCGGACTTCGAGGAGGGCGCTCATCGCGACTTCCTCCGGGTGGGCTCCACGAGATCGGCTATGGACTCGCCGATGAGGCTCAGGGAGAAGACGGTTATGGCGATGGCGATACCGGGGAAGACCGGTATCCACCAGCTTCCTCCCCTCCTCATCTCAGGAATGCCTTCCGCGATCATCGCCCCCCACTCGGGCTCGGGAAGCGGCACGCCCAAGCCGATGAAGCCAAGGGCGGCGGCCAGCAGGATCGCCCATCCGCAGCTGACCGCCGCCTGGGTGACCACCGTGCCCACCGTGCCGGGGGCGATATAGCGCACGAGGATCTTGGACCGGGAGTTGCCCACCGCCCGGCCCGCCTCCACGTAGGCGTGCTCCCGGAGGGAGCGGACCTCGGCCCGCACCAGGCGGACGAAGGTGGGCACGCCCACGATCCCTATCACGAGGATCAGGTTGCGGACTCCCTGGCCCAGGGCGGCGAGCACTCCGATCGCCAGCACGAGAGCCGGGAAGGCCTGGATCACGTCCAGGAAGCGCATGGTCACCGAGTCGCCCCACCCGCCCACATATCCGACCAACAACCCGATCGGGTGGCCTATAGCGATGGAGAGAGCCACGGCGGAGACCGCTATCAGCAGGTCGTGGCGGGCGGCGTAGACAACCCGGGAGAAAACGTCGAAACCGAGGCTGGCCGTTCCGAACCAGTGATCCGCCGACGGTGGCACGAACTGGTTGGCCAGGTCGATCGCCAGCGGATCGTTGCGCGCTATCAGCGGGGCGAAGAGGGCCACGGCCACCATGAACCCGAACATGGCCAGCCCGATGACCAGCCGCGCGTCGTACTTGCGGGCCGTCACTTCAGCCTCACCCGCGGGTCGATCACCGACTGCACCAGGTCGACTATCAGGAACGCGACCGTATAGGTGACGGCGGAGAGCAGGACGTAGGCTTGGATGGCCGGGTAGTCGGTGTTGATCAGGGAGTTGAAGCCGTACAGACCCACTCCAGGCCAGGAGAACACCCGCTCCACCAGCACCGCCCCGCCGATCATGTATCCGGCGATCAGCCCGGTCATGGTCACCGCGCCCGGCAGCGCATTGCGGAGAACGTACTTCAGGTAGAGCGGCGCCCCCCGCAAGCCGGCAGCACGGCCGAAGGCGATGTAGTCGGAGTTGAGCACCGACAGGGTTGCGTTGCGGGTGAGCCGCAGGATGGGGGAGACGGCCGGGAACCCGATCGCAACCATGGGCAGGAGCAGGTGTTTGGCCGCCGTCCGGAACGTCGCCCAGTCGCCGGCCACCAGGGAATCGATCAGGTACAGGCCGGTGGGGCCGTCGGGCGTCGTCGCGCCGATCGGCAAGCGTCCCACCGGTCCGGGTAGCCAACCCAGGAACACAAAGAAGACCAGCAGGAGGATCATGGCCAGCCAGAAGTCGGGCACAGCTACGCCCAGGGTCGAGATGAAACGGCAGAACCTGTCCAACAGCTTGCCTTTTCGTACCGCCGCCCATACCCCCAAGGGCAGCGCCACCACCAGGGCGAACAGCATGCCGAAGGCCACCATCTCGATGGTCGCCGGAAGCCGGGCGCCGACGTCCTGGGCGACCGAGAACCCGGTGCGGATCGACTCGCCGAGGTCTCCACGGATCAGCCCGCCGCCGCCCGACTCGCCGAGGCATGTCTGGCCGATCATGTAGACGCAGTACTGCACGTGTAGTGGCTCGTTCAGTCCCAGACGTTCCCGGATGGCCTCCACCTGGGCTTCGGAGGCGTTGATGCCGGCGTACTGGCGGGCCGGATCGCCGGGAAGGGCGTGGGAGACGATGAAGGCGAGCAGGGTGACCCCGATCAGGATCGGGATGAGGGCTGCCAGCCTCCGGGTCACGTAAGAGAGCATGTCCTCCTAGCCCGCACCTTCCAGCGAGTTACAGCACCGGCCTCCCAATGGGGAAAGCCGCCGGGCCAGCGTACCGGCCCGGCGGCTTGTCCGGTGTTCTTCGGTTACTTCCTGGTGATCAGACCGACTTGGTCACGTAGTAGTAACGGTTGATTTGATCAGGTCGCCAGATGAATCCCTGGACGTCCTGGCTGGACGCCACGATGTGGTGCGGCTCGGCCAGCCACACCGCCGGGGCGTCGGCCAGCATCAGAGCCTGCACGTCGTGGTAGAGCTGGGCCCTAGCCGGATCGGCCGGGCTCAGGAACTTGGCGGCGTTCAGCTTCTCGGTGACCTCCGCGTTCTCGTAGTTGCTCCGCATGGCGAAGGCGTTGGGCTCCCAGAACAGCTCCATGTGGTACTGGGGCTCGTTCACCCACGAACCGGACCCGAAGTAGAACAGGAAGAAGTCCATCGGGTTGATCCGGTTGCCGTCCTCGTCCTGGGCGAAGACGTTGTCCCGGAACTGCCCGGAGTCCAACCGCACGATGTTCACGTCGATCCCGATCTGGGACAGCGAGGCCTGCACCACGATGGCCAGTTCCGGAGCGAATGCCAGCGTGCCGTCTATGTAGAGATCGGCGCTGAAGCCGTCCGGGTAGGCCGAAGCGGCCAGCAGCTCGCGGGCCTTGTCCAGGTCCTGGCTGTAGAACGGGGCGTCCGGGTTGTAGGACGGCGTGGTCGACGGGATCGGCCCGCCGCCGCGGCTCGCCGCTCCGAAGTAGACGCCTTCCAGCACGTCATCGTACGGGTAGGCGTACGAGATGGCCTGGCGGACGTTCTGGTCGTCGAACGGGGCCCTGGTCGGGTTCATGTACATGACGGCCTGGTTGTTACCACCCACCGTGGTGACCTTCACGCCCTGGTCGCGGAGGTCGGGGATGGCGGTGACCGGCACTGCCTCGGCAAAGTCGATCTCGCCGGCGGTCAGCAGGGCTGCCTGCTGGGCGGCGTCGGGGATCACCCGCAGGATGATGCGCTCCGCCTGGGCCGCGCCGAGGTAGTAGTCGTCATTGCGCTTCAGCACGATCTCCACGCCCGGTTCCAGCGACTCCAGGTAGAAGGGGCCGGTACCAACATCGTTGGTCTTCAGGTATTCGTGGGCCCACGGGTCGTCATCGGTGGCGTTGGCGATCAACACCTCCGAGTCGTACACCGTCACTCCGGCGTTGGAAAGCACGTGGAGCGGGAACGGTGTGGGCTTGTTGAAGTCGAAGCGGATGTGGTAGTCGTCGATGACCGTGATGGCGGCCTCGATGTCGGACTCCGAACCGAAGTCGTACAGACCGATCACCGCATGGTCGAACCAGCCGCCCGCGTCCAGGTAGGCCGCCCGCAGGAAGCTCCACCGGACGTCATCGGCGGTCATCTCGGTGCCGGTGTGGTGGAACTTCACACCCTGGCGAAGGGTGAAGATCACCGAGGTGCAGTCCTCGTTGAAGTCCCAGCCCTCGGCCAGCAGGCCTTGGGGACGGGTGGAATCGGCCACCAGCACGCCGTCGGCGTTGGGCACCAGATGGAAGGTGGTGAGCTGGTCGTACATGTTGGCGACCATCTCCGAGGCGCGGGCTTCGAAATTGCGCCGCGGGTCGATAGTCGAGATATCACCGCTGATGGCCCGCACGATGGTCAAACCGTCCACCGGGGGGACTCCTCGAGGCGGAGCAGCCTCGGACTCAGGTGCGCAACTACCCTCGCCGCCGGCCAGTTCGGTTCCGGTCAACTGGGTGGTGGTCGTCACCTCTGCGGCCGCGGTGGTGGTCGTTTCCTCCGCCATGGCGGCCGTGGTAGTCGTCTCGGCCGGAGCTGCGGCCGTAGTGGCAGGTGCGGCGGCTGTGGTAGGTGCGGCCGCGGGTTCTGGGTCATCCCCTCCGCAGGCGGCAGCGACGAGCGCCATCGCCAGAAGGGCTGCTATCCACACACGAGATCTGATCATGTTCCCATCCTTGTTTCTCCGCTTTCGGGTCCCTGCAGATGGTCGTCTTGACATATCGAACACCTGCGCTTAGATCGCCGTTAACCATAGCGAACGGGCCGCTACGACGGCATTTCAGCATTTCAGCGCGCGCTAGCGGTGGGCGAGCTTCTCCGAGCTGTGAAAGTGTTGGTGTTGGTGAGCCGTCTGCTTGAGACTGACCCGCCCCGGTGGGCTACCGGCTAGATGTCTTACGGTTCCAAGCCGGCGACCACGAACACGCGCACACGCTGCACCCAGTTGGCTTCGTATGTGCGCGTCGGCAGGGCGTCCATGGGCTGTGAACGACCCTTTGAGTCGACTGCCCTGACCACGAAATCCAGAGGGCCCACTTCATCAGCCTTGTATGTAAGGCTCCAAGGTCTCCAGCTATACGGTCGCACCTCATCGCCGAGTTCGCTCGGCTGCCACGTCCGGCCACCGTCAAAGCTGATATCCACGCCGGCCACTTCGTTCTCCCCCGCCCAGGCGAACCCCGAGATGGGAATATCCCCAAGGAGTATCCGCTGGCCGTTCGAAGGGCGTAGAACCAACGATTTCACTCCCATCCTCGCGTACCCGGCGACCGGCATGCAGGCCCGCATCGGTTGACTGGGCTCTGTACCTATGGTTGTCGTAGAAATGGCCCACCGGTTCGCTTCTCGCCTCGATGGACCTGAGCCATTTCACTGAATCCATGCCGTACCAGCCCGGCACCATCAGCCGGACAGGGAACCCATGCTCTTGAGGTAGGGGTTCACCGTTCATTTCGTATACGAGCAGCGTGTCGTCGTCAAGAGCCTTCACCCTGGGGATGCTCCTTGTGTAGCAATCGATCGGGACCGGCTCATCGGGGTCTTCGCCGCCGTCATAGCCTCGAAAGACGAACTCCGTCACCTCCGGAGGAATCTCCTTCTGGAACAAGGTCACGACAGGCACGCCTCGCCATACTGCCGTCCCCACCATGGATCTCATATGATGTTGCTGCCGGTCGGCGCCCCTGCCGTAGCCACCATTACCCGCACACTCCAGCGTCACGGTCAGGGACTTTGATGGGAGGCTTCTGAGGTAGGCGAGCGAGACGGTTCTGTCTTCGACACCGACGCCGGACAGATACAGACGCCAATCGTCATCAGACAGTACGGGCCGATCCACGAAGTGGTCCCTAACAAAAAATAGGTGATTCGGCGTAATGAACTCACCTAATTGTGAAGCCCGCGGCTGACTAAGCTCTGCTCTCGCTCGAGAGACCATCATGCTGTCATCAGGCCTAGTAGACGTCAAGAGAACCTCCATGCATGGCAATCATTCCATGCCGGATGACCCACATAGCCAATTCTGCGATACCGTCAGCCGATATGGAATTCGCGCGACGGCGCCGGTATTCTTCACGCTCTTCGGCCGTCAACATTGGAGTAGCGAATTCGGTGTCTACTAGACCGGGACTTATCGCAACGATCCTGAAGGAGTCACTTGTGAAGTCCTTAGCCACCTGCCTGCACAACCCCAACAAGCCGGCTTTTGCCACGCTATAAGCGAATCTATCTGAGGAACCGAGCGCACCGGCTCCAGACGCAATGTGGATGATCCCGGCCCACGAGCATGCGCCGGACTGGAGCGAACGAACGAGTGCTTGGGTGATGAAGTAGGCCGACCGTAGATTGATGTCGATGGCTCGCTCGAACTCCTCGAGTGTTACGTCAGCTATCGTGCCCCGGCTTGGCGTCCCCACGGCATTCACAACCGCCACACGGCCCCCGTTTGCGTGCCGGAGTGCCTCCGCGAGTCCCTTCTGTACCGCAACCGGATCGCATGCGTCCAGTTCGAGAACCTCGAACTGGTCGTCAGTCCGTGGGACCTTGTCAAAGCCGATGACCGGGAAGGATTGGTTCCGGGCCAGATCGGTGACCGCCCTGCCCATGCCGCCTGCCGCGCCGAACACAATGATCAGGTCGGGGGTCATAACCATCTCAACTCCTCGGCCGGAGTCCCGCGTTCAGATAAGGGAGCCCGAGCCGGCGCGATTGCGGAGGACGGTCAGGACTTCGCTGTCGATCGAGTCGCCATGAAAGCGTCCGGACAAGTACTCGTCGATGGCCCACGCTTCCAGGGCCGCAACCACCGCATCGTCGGCAGAGGTCTCCGGCGGATATCCGATCCGGTCTAGCAACACCGCGATCTCACCCAACACGTCTCCTTCGAGTGGAATCGCACCAGGCCCGTCACTCTGGACCAAGTGGACCGCTCTGATATCAGAGAGGCGTATGAGTTCTAGCACCGGATCGTGGTGGTCATCGACCCTGAGGTTCGTAAATTCGTCGCTGGCGCCTTCTTCGTAGGCGCCCTCTTCGGTAACGATCAAGATCGCAGAACTCTGGCGCCCTCTCCGGTCGCCACCAGCGCGATCGCCGGCTAACAGCGCCGCAAGCATCCGGCGCTCGAGTTCGTCTGATTCATCAGTTGCCAGCCAAGCCCTTTCCATCGCGGCGATCACACCCGAACCGGAAAGGAAGTTCCCTTGAATGGCATAGCCATCGCCCACCACATGGCCGGCCCAGCCGTTGCAGTCCTCTCCGGTATGGCTGCTGGCGCGCCCTCTCGCGTCTACAACGCCGAGCTGCCGGTACTGTTGCTGGTCGTCGTCTTTCACAAGACTCCTCACAACTTCCTCTGCTGAGGCCCCGGAACTAAGTAGGGCGAGTCCGCGTTCTCGGTATGTGAGATTACATTTGGCCTGGGTTGCGATCGCTCCTACGTTCACTTTGGCGGCAGGTACGGCTCGTCCGACTGCTAGACATCTCGAGGCCACCGCAGACCCCCACCACGCACCGTCTGAACTGCGAGCTACTATCGAAAATGTCACCGTCTATACGCTAGCACAGCCGGATGTTGCCAGCTTTGCCCAGGTGAAGGTACTTGCTTACGCACCACGGCCATGCTCTGTATCTCTCGCATGGCTGTCTCCTGTCAACTCTTTGTCCAGGAAGGAAAGCGGAACGGAGCCATACGACAGCAATCGATCATGGAAACTCCTTAACGTAACGCCGGTACCGCACCGTGCTCGCAGATCGTGGATGGCGGTCCGACCCATGAGGTAGGACGAGGGGTACGTCGGATTCCCATGCCTTATGTATCTGGTGATTTCACCCTCAGCCATGTGCCGGTCGAGCGCGACCTCTTCCTCCAAGAGCCTGGTCGCTTCAGCCAGACTCATACTCCTCGTATGGAGGCCGGTATCGATGACCACGCGGACGGAGCGCCAGAGGGCATTACGCAGCTTGAAGAGCTTGACGGCCGGGTCGTCGAACAGGCCGGTCTCGTTCAACAGATCCTCGGTGTAGAGGCCCCAGCCCTCGGAGAACAGGGGAGACACGAAATAGCGCCGAATCGGCGACGCCTTCGTCGCCAACTTGTGATGAACACGCTGAAGATGGTGTCCGGGATAAGTCTCATGGCCTGCGATCGATTCACAGAACGCGTAGCAGTTATCGCGCATGTGCTGAGACCGGCGGTCGGTAGGAGCGTCCGGATCGATGGGGGTGATCAGCCAATCGCTTACCAGACCAGGTTCGAAGCTAGGGCTTGGTGACATGACTGCTATCGGCAAGCCGACCCGCAAGTACTCCGGCAGCCATCGGACGTGACACACCTCACCATCCGGTATCGAGATCAGGTCCTTTTCGACACAGTGATCACGGGCTCGCTCCATCTCACGCGCGTAGGCATCAGCGAACCCTTCCGGTCGGGGATGATTCTGCTTTATCCGGCTCACCTGTTCGGTCCAGTGAAGATCCGGGTCCAAGCCCTTCGCGTAATCCTCCAATCGGGCACGATCCGCCTCCACCTGTTCGCGCCCCCACTCGAACAACTCGGAGTGGTTCAGCGGGACGCCGTGATATGTACGAAGGAGGAAATCGAAGTACGCCGCACCTGCCCGAAAGCTCCCGCCGGCTGTGCCGCGGATCTCATGCAGTGATCCGGAGAACTCTGCCACGGCGGCCGCCGCTCTCCGGGCAGCAGCCGAAAGCCGAGACGTGATCCGACCTTCCAGTTGGCTCGCGAACACCGGGACAGATGTCCCGAAGAACGTCTGGAGACCGTCCGCCACCCTGATGGTCATGTCGACGTATGGCTCCGGAAGGTCCGATGGCACGATGAGGCGCTGTACCGATGCCAGGTACGCAGGGACTGCTTCGAGCCTTGAGAGAAGGGATTCGGCCCGCTCTTCAACGGCGGTGAACGGGCGCTCCATGAGCTGCGATGCCCCTGTACCGAGTCGTTCCAGATGCCAGTATGGCGCTCGCTCCCAGAATCGTGTCTCTACCAGCTGACGTGCCTTCACCTTGGCATCGGCAATGGCGACTGTCGCATCCAATTGACTGGAGAATGGCAGCGACGAGGTGTCGATACTCTCCAGACGAACCACGAACCTACGGAGATCCCTCAGATAATCGTCGGCGATGTCGGATCCGAACCTGCCGAGCTCCTGGTCCCACGTGTGTACTCCCACCTGTGTGGCAGCCACGGGATCGGCTCGGAGCACCGTCTGAAGGTAGTCGTCGATGACCTGATCCAACGGCTCCGTCAACCTAGAACCTCGCAATCCGACACGTCAGGCTACGGTCGGAGACCGCGAGCCGCGGCGGCATCGTCGTACCCGGCTAGATTCCCAGAATCCGTGCGGCATTCTCGCCCAAGGCCCGATTGAGTATCTCATCGGAGTCGAATGGCAGCGCTCGAAACTGCTCCACACTCTGTCCGAACGGCCTCACCGGGTAACTACTCCCGAACAGCAAGTTGTAGCTCATGAAGTAATTCGCTGATCTCACGTACTCGTGAGAGCCGGGAGTGTTGGGCATGTTCAGGTAGAAGTCCGGTATCAGGTGGACGTTATTGGTCTGGAAGACCACGCTGCAGGCAAGTGTCGTCCAGGGCCAGGCAGCGTGCGGCACGACGACTGTCAGGTCTGGGAAGGCGAGAGCCATCCGCTGGATGTGGATGGGATGGCAGTACGAGAGGTCCGGCCCCAGGAAGATACTGCTGGTGAGGGACACAATGAGCCCGAGGTCACTGCACAACTGGTACAGCGGCATCAACTGGGGATCGTCGTTATGCAGCGGTGGATCAGAGAATCCGTTGTCAAAGGAAATACCTCGGAGACCCAAGCTATGGCACTTCTCGATCTCCTCTATCGCTTCTTTTCCGCGAGTGCCATCCACGCCGCCGAAGCCCACGAATCGCCCGGGAAACTCCTTGACTATCGCGGCAACGGTGTCACTACTGACGGCACCAAAGGGTGGTGGGGACTGCCGGCCATGGACCACACCTACGTCGATTCCTGCCTCGTCCATTTCCGCAATCAGATGGGTCATGGACAGCTCAGAGCGCGACTTGTATTCGGGCAAATCGAGCGAAAGGCCGTGTGCTTTGACAGGATCAGGTTTGGGACCTCGAGGGCGGAAGATGTGCAAGTCCGTGAAGCCTTTGTAGGGCGGTCGTATCCTAAAGTCTACGATCATTTAGATATCCTTCCTGTACCGGCAAGGCCATGCGAATCTAGTGCCACAGCCCCGAAGATTCTATGTGGCGAGTCTACCAGGTGGAGGCCGGTGAGGCCCTGTGCTGAGTCCATTCTTTTGCCATGACGATCCTTGATGAAGCGTCGTCGTCTGTCGTGCTAGGCGCCAGACAAGAGAGCCTCAACGCTTCCAATCCGGTGCCCAGTGCTCCGTACCTTCCCCCTTGAGGACACGGCCGAACGCCATGACTAGAGCCGGATCACGCAATACCTTCGGATCATAGAGAGGGGAGCCTTCGGTGAGAACGATATCGGCAGCGGCGCCGGGCCCTGGCAGGCTTTCTGGCCCCAGACCATTGAGTTCACGACCTCCGATCGTGGCAGCGTGGAGCACCGTCAGCCTGTCAACGCCCACTTCCTCCAAGAGTTCCATCTCCCGGTGGAGACGAGGCCCAATCGGGTTCAGGTCTGCCCCGACGGCAATCCGCACCCCGGCCTCCAAGCAGGCTTGGAGACCCTCCCGGTGACGTTGAATAGAAGCTGCTGCCCGATTTGCAGCGTGGGAAGGCCACCCGTCTTCGGATATGAAGGAGGAGTCGTGAGTCACCCCGATTGTGGGCACAAGCCAGGTTGACGCCTTCGCCATCACCGCGGCTGCCTGCTCATCCAACGCGTAACCGTGTTCAACCGAACGGCCTCCCAATCTGGAAAACCGCATTGCTTCATCACTCCCACCGCAATGAGCAGCCACAGGAATACCGCGCTGGTTCGCCGTCGTCATCAACGCCTCGATCTCCTCATCGGAGAACTGTCCCCCATCCATGGTCTCATGCTCGCTGTAGAGACCCCCTGTCAATGCCGCCTTGATCCAGTGGGCGCCACGAGAGACCTGATGGCGGACAGCGCGTGCCACCTCGATCGGGCCGTCCACCGTCATCGCTCCCCTCATGCGAACATACTCACGGGGATACGCCACCCCGTGGCCGCCGGTGGTCTTGACGGCGCAACCCGAGCCGCGGAGCCGGAGTCCCGGAGGAACACCCGCCTCGTGAGCCCGGCTCAGCGCCAGATCGATGTCGTCGCACTCTCCGACCGATCGCACACCCGTGATTCCCATCCGCGCCGCTTGCGCGAGATTTACACCCGCCCGGATGGTGCGGGCGGCAGGCGCCTCGAAGTACCCTTGGGCGTCCGGGTCGTACATCAGCCCACCGACGTGGGCATGACAGTCCCACAAGCCGTACATTCCCGTCAACCCCGATGCGTCAATTGTCAGGTCTGCTGTTTCGCCTGACGGCTCCGCTATCACACCACCATGGACAACGATATCCCTCTTCGCATGTTCCCCCGATGAAGTGTCCAGCCAGCTAACCCCTCGAATGCTTACCGACCTTATCCCCATTTCGCCAACATCCCTTCCTTGTGTAGCCGGCCACTCCCGGTATCGCCTGCGGAGCCTTGAAGAATGGACTATGGCAAGGGGCGGATCCGGAGGATGACGCGCTCGCTCTCGATGATGCTGTTGTCGTACAGTCGACCGAAGTATTTGAGGGCCAGCTCATCGATGTGGCGCCTGGCTCGGCTTCCCCCTATCGTCTCGACTACCTTCCCCCTGACCTCGACATACTCGTACGGATCGTCGCTCTTCCATATGGTCACCGTCACCCGCGGGTCTCTTTGTATGTTCTTGAACTTCTGGCGGTGTGTCTCCGTATTGATGAGGAGCACCTCATCATCGCAATCGACCCACATGACCTGACCAGCCGGATGGCCCCCTGGTAGCATTGTTGTCAGGACCGCGAAATTCGGACCCTTTGCGAACTCCTTTACCTTCTTGCTAAGCATCGGCGTTGTCTCCAGCTCGCCGAGACTCGCCTTCCGGCGACAGCCACGCCTCGCGCTTCATGCTCATACCGCCTTGGCCGACCTGCTATCGAACGCGTCGCGCAAACCATCACCGACGAAGTTAAACGCCATCACCGTGAGGAAGATCGCTAGACCCGGAAACGCTGTCAACCACCATGAGATCTGCAGGTATTGCCTCCCGTCAGCAAGCATGCCGCCCCAACTTGGGGTCGGCGGTTGTGCTCCCAGGCCCAAGTAGCTCAGAGCTGTCTCAAGCAGGATGACAAAGGAGATCGAGAGTGTAGCGATTACGATTAGCCCATCCGAGATATTTGGAATAATGTGCCGCACGAATATCCGGACATCGGACGCACCAGATGCGAGAGCCGCTTTCACGTAGTCCCTATGTTTAAGGGATAAGACCTGACCCCTTACATATCGGGCAGTGGTCCGCCAATAGCTTAGAGCTATAAACAGCACTGTATGCCCAGTACTAGCACCGAACAGAGCCACGAGCATGATCAGGAGGAACAGAGGAGGCATCGCCATCAGGAGATCGACAATGCGCATCAACGGACCATCGAGCCAGCGGTAGTAGGCCGCGAGGACACCAACCGTCGTACCTATGAGGATGATGAGCGCCACCGTAGCAAAGGCGACGAGCAGCGACACGCGTGCGCCAAAGATGACCCGGCTGAAACTGTCTCGCCCGAATGCGTCAGTCCCCAACAAGAACTCTCTGCTCGGAGGCTCCAAGCGCCTCGGTAAGTCCTGACCTACAGGATCGTACGGTGCTACCAACGGTGCGAATACCGCAACGACGATCAATAGGGTGAGGAAGGCCATCGCCACGACAGCTGGACGATTCCTGCTGTACCGCCAAGCGATCCTCTTGAACCGGCTCCCAGATCGGACCTGAGCGCCAGTGGGGGTTGCTGGACTCGCCACGCGTTCGCTAGACATAACGAATCCTCGGATCGATATAGGTGTATAGGATGTCTACGATCAGGCTGAAGATCATGACGAAGGCTGCTGTGAAAATCGTCAAGCCCAGAATGACGGGGTAGTCCTGCCGGATCACAGCCTCCCATGCAAGTTGGCCCAACCCCGGCCAGACAAAGATCGTCTCCACCACGATCACGCCCGAGAGCACTCGAGCCATAGACAAACCGATCACGGTCACCAAGGGCAGAATAGCTATGCGCAGTGCATGGTGGATCGTGATCCTACTTGGCTTCAAGCCCTTGGCCGCAGCCGTAAGAATGAAGTCTTCAGCCAGGGAATCGAGCATGGACGATCGCACAACCCGGGCATACCAAGGAACCGCCGAAAGGCCTAGGACGGCCACTGGCATGACAAGGTTGATGGGCGCCGCGAAAAGGCCTTCGCTTCCGGTCCCGAAAGCGGGTAACCACCCCAGGTGTACAGAGAACGTCAGCATCAGCAACAAAGCAAACCAGAAGTCGGGCATCGACAGACCGAACAGAGTTGCGGTTGTTATTGTATGATCGAGTTTTGAGTTTCGTCTGAGAGCAGAGATCACACCCGCCGGCAAGGCGATCACGACCGAAACTGCCAAGGCGAGCAGCTGCAATTGAACGGTGGGCCACAGTCGAGCGAGGATCACCTCCGTGACGGTGGCTCCGTACGTAAACGTCTGTCCGAAATCGCCACGTATGGCGGCTCCCAGCCAAGTGAGGTACTGCCTAACGGGAGGTTCGTTCAGTCCGAGTTGCTCGCGAACTGCTTCAGCCTGCTCGTCAGTGTAGTGGTCGGTGAGATAGAAGCTCTCAGGACTACCGGGTGCGAGATGCATCATTGTGAAGATGAAGACACTCAATAGGATGAGGAGCGGAATGATCTGCGCTATACGATGCACGATAAAGCGCGTCATTGATCAACTCCGCTCGCCCGTAGTTCCGGGAAGTGGCAAGCGCTTGGGTGCCCGATACCGAGGGTATCCACCAGTTCTGGAGAAACCTCCGCACAGATCGGTTCCGCCTTCCAGCAGCGCGTGCGGAATCGACATCCCGAGGGGGGGTCTGCGGGATCGGGCACTTCCCCGGTCAGGATGATCTTCTCGTCGAGATGGTCGGCCTTGGTCGGATCCGCATTTGGTATCGCGCTCAGCAAGGCCTGGGTGTAGGGGTGTGTCGGCTCGCTGAAGACTTGGTCCACGGAGCCATACTCGACAATCCTGCCCAGGTACATCACCGCAATCCAATCGGACACGTGATGCACGACCGCGAGATCATGTGCGATGAACAAATAGGCCAATCCCATGGCGTCCTGGAGATCCCGGAGAAGGTTCGTCACCTGTGCCTGAACCGAAACGTCCAGAGCACTGACGGGTTCATCAAGGACTAGAAGCCTTGGCTCGAGTGCCAATGCCCGGGCAATACTGATGCGCTGCCTCTGCCCTCCGGAGAACTCGTGGGGGAACCTAGCTGCGTCGCTCGCATTCATCCCTACTTTCTCCAGTAATTCATGTACCTTTCGCTCACCCTGGCCCCTACCACCATAAGCACCATAAACTCGCAGAGGCTCAGCAATAATCTCCTTCACCGTCATCCTGGGATCTAGGGACGAGTACGGATCCTGAAAGACGATCTGCATGTTCCGGCGAATGGGCCGCATATTGCGCCGAGACAGATCGGCTAATTCCTGGCCCTCAAACACGATGCTGCCAGACGTAACCTCCAGTAGCCTGGTGATGCACAGCGCTGTTGTGGACTTACCGCTACCGGACTCGCCGACCAGCCCGAGCGTTTGCCCGGGAAAGATCGAAAAGCTCACGTCGGTCACTGCCTGAATCACCGCCGCTGCACGGCCGAGGACGCCCTTTCGCACTGGGAACGTCTTCGTCAGGTCCTTTACAGTCAAGAGTGGAGAACTCGAATGTGGGCGAGAATCCCCGTTGACTGCCTCGGAGCGATATGAGGAGCGTTCCATCGGCGGAATCTTCCTAGAGCTCCTCAAAGAAATGACACGCCGAGAACTGATCCTCGCCACACTGCCGAAGAGACGGCCGCTGTTCCCGACACAGATCCCGGTCATTGGAGAGTCCGCACCGCGGTTCAAATGGGCAGCCCGCTGATGTTTGGAACATCTGAGGCGGAGCGCCGGGAATCGTGGGTAGTCGTGACATCGTTTTGTCGATCTGGGGTAGGCTCGCCAGCAGTCCCTTCGTGTATGGATGCCGCGACGATACCAGTACCTGCTCCACCGGGCCTTCCTCCATGACCCGTCCTCCATACATCACGATCACACGGTCTGCCATCTCCGCTATCACACCTATGTCGTGTGAAATCAGAATGAGGGCAGCTCCCGTGTCTGCGGTCACGTTTCTCAGCAATTCGAGCACCTGTGACTGTATCGTGACATCGAGAGCAGTGGTCGGCTCGTCTGCAATCACGAGCTTCGGCTTGTTCGCTATTGCCATGGCGATCATGGCTCGCTGTTTCATCCCACCTGAGTACTCGTGCGGGTACTGCTCGTACCTGACTCGAGGGTTAGGGATGCCGACAGACTCGAACAGGCCTTCCACATGCTGCCTTACACGGTTTGATCCCATCGTCCCGTGTGCCAGACTCACTTCAGCCACCTGCCGGCCGACCCCCAACACCGGATGCCAGGACGAGGAGGGATCTTGGAAGATCAGGGTGATGTCCTTGCCACGGATCTCTCTCATCTCCTTGGCAGTGAGCGCAAAGAGATCTCGACCCTCGAACAGGACCTCGCCGGTCACACTCGCTCCCGTCGTGTAGACGTTGAGCAAGCGCAGGACTGCTAAGACCGAAACACTCTTGCCCGACCCAGACTCTCCGACGATACCGACTATCTCACCTGGACGGACATCGTACGAGATACGATCCACCGCCCGCAGGACACCACCTTCAAGTTCGAAGTCGACTGCCAGATCCCTTACCGACAGCAGGGTCTGCTCTGACTGAGAGGGGCTAGCAGCCTGTTCCTTCATCTGATGGAAGGCACCTTCTCAGGCTGCATGGCCCCGATCTCTGCGAGTTCTATCCGACCTCTACTCGTTTACCTTCCACTCACGCACATCCCAGTACATCCGGTTGTTGGACGGGAAGACGTCGGTGAGCAGATCCGAGTTGTACAGGACGGTACCGGGTGGGCTGAACACCGGCACGAACGGCGTATCCGCTGCCAGGTTCTCCTGGATAATCGAGTAGTACGCCTTCCGTTCCTCGACGTCAGTCGTGAGCAGGGCAGCCGTCAGGGCCTCGTCCACAGCGCTATTGGAATAATTCATATGGTTCTCGGGTTCGCCCGTGCCATACGTCTGTCCAATGATCGCCGGATCAGGGAAACCGGAATGGAGAGACATCACGGCGACATCGAACTCGCCATTTCTCACTGTTTCAATGAACACCGGCCACTTAGCCGTTTCGATGGTGACATCGATGCCGAGCTTGGCGAGTTCCGCCTGCGCATAGATCGCCAGCCCTTCACGATTGCTGTTCCCATCGTTGTAGAAGAACGTCAACTCTATGCCTTCCCCGCCTGGATAGCCCGCTTGGGCAAGCAACGCCGCCGCCGCATCGGGATCGTAAGGCGGCATCTCAACGCCCGCGTCGAATGCCCAGGAGTTGCTGATCAGGAAGCTGTTCCGTACGGTCGCATACTGGCCCAAGAAGTTCGTGACGAAGGATTCCTTGTCGATGGCCATCGCAATGGCACGCCGAACGTCCGGATTGGCGAGAGCCTCATGGCTCTGGATGTTGAACACGAGCCCGTCGAGCTGTGCCTTGTCATAGGTAGCGACGTCGATGTGTGGCAAGGCGACCATCCGATCGATGTCACCAGGCGGAGTCCGGTCCATGGCATGAGCCTGCTCCGTCTCTATCGCCACCAGCATGGTGTTGACATCCTGGATGCCCCCGTGGTGCACAGTCTCGATACAGCCGCGATTCGGCTGCCAATATCCATCAAACGCTCTGAAGGTCGTTTTCTCCTCCGTCCATTCGACGAACTCGTAGGGCCCACTGCCTATCGGATGCAGCGAGAACGGGTGATCTGGTCCGATAGGACCTTCCCCTTCCAGCAAGTGCTTCGGGAGAACCTTCAGCACCTCTCTGACTGAGATTGCCATGAACGATGCGTCAGGGTTCGCCAGGGTTATCGAAATCGTGTAGTCGTCATGGACCGTTACACCCGCGACCTTGTCGGCTGATCCGTCCGTGTATGCGTCTGATCCGACGATATTGGCGAGCCTCGGTCGCCATTGGCCTAGGAATCCTGGCGCCAGGATGCTCTCGATTGTGAACTCCACATCGGCGGCGGTTAGCGGCGCGCCGTCATGGAATATGACCCCTTCCTGAAGGTAGAAGGTGTATGTCAACTGATCGTCCGAGACGTCCCACGAACGAGCCAACTCGGGAACAATCTCAGCGGTATTCGGATCCACATCGACTAGGAGGTCAAAAATCAGATCAGTCCTCCAGTATCCGGTGGTATCGATAGCGAGGAGAGGGTTGACAGTATTTCGAACGTTCGTCTGGTTGATTATGGTGACTTCGGATCCGGGTTGGAGGCAGGATTCGGCGGCTACCGCTGCTGCTGCTGCCGTCGTGGCCACAGCTTGTGTAGTTTCCGTGGCTCCATCAGTAGCTGAAGCTACAGTTGTTGGAGCCGCAGTTGTTGGAGCCGGCTCATCGGCGCTTCCACACGCCGCAGCGACGAGCGCGAAAACTCCAATCCAGATTGCGAGTTTGCTCCGATATGAGTACCTACGACTTGAATGTTCTCGAGTCCGCATCGGGCCAGCCCTCCTTCGGGGTAAGTCTCCTCGGCCCGCCCGGGATGTCCAGTGGAGCCGAAGAGGCTTGCGCGCTGTAGCTTCCGCCCAAACTCGTAATGGGCGAATGCTCATGAGGCTACTCCCGGGCTCTCGAATACGTCGGGGAAACCGAGGGATTCTTTGGTGCGAATTCCTGTGGTTCTCTCGGGTGTGAGACCGACTCTGGCTCCCAATAAACTTCTGAGACTCCAGCCCAAGTTTGCCGAGCTTATGGCTTCTGCCAGTCCAGGGGGCGGAGCAACGGATTTGCGCCGAGACCAACGCCGCTGCCGAGTGCTTCATCAGGACGCTCAAGCGGAACTTGTCAACCGGATCGGCCGCAAAAGCCGGCACCAAATCCATCTAATGACTCGATGGTGGATCGGGCCTGCTACGACTTCGCCGGTTCACTCGGCGATCAGGACATCAGCCACCGAATGAACGGGCGGACAACCACTAGCGTCACACAGCCGCATGCCCATTTCTGTACAATCCGGCGACCGGAAGGGCCTATCGTCAGGCCCGGTACCGAGGAATCTCTACAGGTGGATCGATATGACGGTTGTGGACGCGGTTTGTCCGCTGATGACTGATCCCGAATCGTGGGACCTCTACATCGACGGAGGGGTCGACATCGGGGCGCCGACCGTGGCCAACTGGGAGACCCCTTCCGAGACGCAGCAGCTGCTCGAGCAATGGACCCGCTGGATCGACCGGGACGACCGGCTGGCGGCGGTCACCGAACCCTCCGACTTCGACCAGTTCCCCAGTCCCGGAAAGCTGGGAGTGATCATCCACTTCCAGAACGGCAGCCCCCTAGGCGAGGATCTGTCCAATTACGAGATCTTCCACCGCCTGGGACTCCGGATGGTGCAGCTCTGCTACAACTTCGCCAACCCGCTGGGCGACGGATGCCTGAGCGGCGAGGACGGTCCGCTCACTGCGTTCGGGCGGTGGGCGATACGGGAGATGAACCGGCTCGGGATCGTGGTGGACCTCTCCCACACCGGGCGCCGCACCACCATGGACGCCATGCGGGTCACTTCGGCACCGCCGGTGTTCTCCCACTCCAACCCCGCCGCGCTCACCCCCCACCGCCGCAACATCGATGATGAGCAGATAAGGGCGGTTGCCGACCTGGGCGGTCTGGTCGGGGTCGTCACCTTCCCGGCCTTCGTGAAGCAGGGCGGCAAGGGCGCCACGGTTTCGGACCTCGTGGATCACATCGACTACCTAGTGGACATGATCGGACCCGACCAGGTGGGCCTGGGGCTCGACTTCTGCGAGTCGGGTATGGAGATGGTCGAGCGCATGATCGAGTCCGGAGCGTGGACCGTCGAGGACTACCCGATGGATGCCGACCCCCGGCTCGTCGACCTGACCTCTCCCAACCAGATTCCGCGCATACGCCAGGAGATGGTCCGGCGGGGCTATCCGTCCGGCGCCATCGACGGCATCATGGGCCACAACTGGATAGACCTCTTCAAGAGGGTGTGGTCCACCTAGCCCCAACGCCACCCCAGATATTTTTGGCGTTCTCTTCGGCGAGGGTTGAAAACGTCACAGCTCCGATATACGTTGACTATCGCCAAGCACCGGATGCCGGCCGATGATGTGAGACCGATCGGTTCGGCCGGCCCGAGGGAACATACAGAGCTTCGTGGAGCGCACGCCGATTACCCGGCACCAGGCCGGGCATAGCCGATCCACGCTGCCAAATCGGACAGGTGGAGGCGGGGGTGGGCCCGGTGCGGAGCACCGGTTTTTCGCGAGCTGGGGCGTCTAGCGGTTCTTGGGGCAGAGGACGTCACATATGACGCCCTAAACCTCAGGAACACCGCACCACCAATAACGCCCTAAACCTCAGGTTCGCCGCCGCTGCCCACCCGTCGGGTTCTTGAGGCAGAGAACGTCACACATGACGCCCTAAACCTCAGGAACACCGCACCACCAATAACGCCCTAAACCTCAGGTTCGCCGCCGCTGCCCACCCGTCGGGTTCTTGGGGCAGAGGACGTCATATATGACGCCCTGAACCTGAGGTTCGCCCGGCAGCCGGTGTGGCCGCGGTCGATGGGGCTATGCCAGGCCGATCCGGCCGATCAGCTCCGCCGACCTGGCTCGGGCTTCTGCGACCAACTCGTCCTGGTCCACTCGAGTGCAGCGTCCGTCCTCCACGATGACCTCTCCGCCCACGATGCTCATGGTCACGTCGCTGCCCCGGGCGGCGTAGACGAGGGCGGCGCGCGGGTCGTGAGCCGGGGTGAGGTGGGGTCGGGTGGCGTCGATCACGATCACATCGCCGAGCGCCCCGGGGACCAAGCGCCCCGCGTCGATGCCCAGGGCCGTGGCCCCGCCGACGGTGGCGATACGCAAGGACTCGGCTGCTGACGAAGCGGTGGGTTCGAGCTCCGCCAACCGGTGCATGAGCACCAGCATCTTCATGTTCTCGAAGAGGTCCTGGCGATGGCCGCAGGTGGAGCCGTCGGTACCCATCCCCACGGTGGCGCCGGCGTCCAGGAGTTGCCTCATGGGCATCACCCCGTAGGGGACGTACTGGTTGGACATCGGGCAGTGCACCACCGCGGACCTGGTCGAGCCGATGGCCTCGATTTCTGCCTCATCAAGCCAGGTGGCGTGGGCCAGCACGGCATCGGGGCCGAGCAGGCCCTGGCTTTCGAGCCAGATGGCCGGACGAACCCCGTACGCCTCCCGGTAGACATCGGGATCGCTCCTGGGGGCGCTGAGATGGGTGTGCCAGCCGGTCCCGTACCGGCGGGCCGTCTCGACCGCTGCGACCAGCAGGTCCTGGCCGGTGTAGACAGTGTTGATGGGGCCGGGCCAGATTGCCACGCGGGATCCGGGAGGCCGGGCCTCGATACACGCCTCGGTGATGTCGAGTTCCTCCCGGTCGCTGCCCGTGAAGGCCTCCCGGGGCAGGCCCTGCCGCTCGGCCAGCGCGGTGTAGCCACCCGTGACGCCGCGCGCCACCACCCCCCTGAGACCGACGTCCTCCAGGGCGGCCGCCACCGCCAGGGTGGTCTCTTGGTCGGTGCGGCCGTAGTGATGATCCAGCAGGCTGGTGGTACCGGCCAGGGCGGCCTCCACCGCTGCCAGGTACACCGCCGCAATGGTCTCCTCCGGCGTGATCGCGGCGGCGTAGGGCCACATGAACCTGCTCAGCCATTCCCAGCCGGGAAGACCCTCGCCCAGGGATCGCCCCAGCGACTGGAAGAGGTGGTTGTGGCAGTCGACCAGGCCTGGCATCAGCAGCCGTCCGCGGCACGAGATCACACGGTCGGCCCGGTACTCCGGGCATGCGCTCGATTCCCCGACCCCCACGATCCTCTCGCCCGAGATCGCCACGAACCCGTTTTCGACCACCGGCCGAGCCGGATCGAGGGTCGCCAAGGTACCGCCCTCGAGTAACAGGTCACAACGCGGGGCTCGTTCTAACGACGCCATATTCCTCCCAGCAGCCCTCCGATCACCGTCGGGCTCCGCCCGGTCCGGCGCGGTTCGTCGTGTCGGGCGGACCCTAGGTTCAGAACGCCCCAGACGGTGCCCTGAGCCTAAGGTTCGTATACTCGGCGCCGGGCCTGGCATCCGCTTGCGGGAAGGGGAGGACGATATGACCGTTGCCGACCAGTACAGCGTGACCGAGGACGAGATACGGTTCGATCACTCCGCCGAGGAGCGTCTCTACCAGGCGCTGTCCGACTACTGGCATCCGGTGGCATACGCCTCGCAACTGGGCGAGGACAAGCCTATCTCCGCCAAGCTGCTCGACGAGCAGATCGTGCTGGTCCGGCTGGACGGCGAGGTCCGGACCTTCCGCGACCTGTGCGTGCATAGGGGTACGGCCCTGTCGCTCGGCTGGGTGGAAGACGACTCCCTTCGCTGCGCCTACCACGGCTGGAAGTACGGGCCGGATGGTATGTGCACGGAGATCCCATCCCGCTTCGGCACCCGGATCCCCAAGCGGGCCCGGCTGGCCCGCTACGCGGCGGCCGAGGCGGCCGGCCTGATCTGGGTATGCATGTCAGGAAAGCCCCGATTCCCGCTCCCCGAGTTCCCCTACCGGGACGATCCGGGCTTCAAGGTCATCGAGGTGCCTTCATACGACTGGAAATGCTCCATGCCGCGGCGGATCGAGAATTACGTCGACTTCGCCCACTTCGCCTGGGTTCATGATGGAGTGCTGGGTGACCGAGACCAGCCGGAGGTCCCGGACCACCGGATCGGCCGGGTGGGTCACGAACTCTGCTTCGAACACCCCCACATGGCCGAGCCTGCCGACTCCGGGAAGAACAAGGGTCTCGAGTCGGGCGGCGCGCCGGTGGAAGTCCAGATCGACTACCGCCTGTTCATGCCGAACACGATCCTCCTCGATCAATGGATTCCCGAGCTCGAGCAGAGATACCTGCTGTTCTTCACGGTGTGCCCCACCGGCCGCAAGACCTCCCGGTGCTTCACGTTCATGGGCCGGGACTACTCGATGGACGAGCAGACCGACCGCGACATGCTCGACTTCAACGCGCTGGTCATCGGCCAAGACCTACCCATAGTGCAGTCGCAGCGGCCGGAGGAACTTCCGATGGACCTGTCGGCGGAGGTCCAGATCAAGGGCTCCGACCGGGTGGCGGTCGAGTACCGGCGCTGGCTGAAAGAGCTCGCCTACAGCACCGACACAGCGTGACCCTCCCCCGGAGACAACCGGTCACAGCATGATGGAGGGTATGCCGGACGGCATGGCACGCCGACCTACTCCAAAGCTGCGAACTCCTCAACCCGTCTTGCCGACCACGCCGGACAGGTCGCATCCGTGGAGTTCATGCAACAGCTCTAGGAAGGCGAGCGTCGGCGGGCTGTAGTGCTGGGCACGCCGCACCAGGACATGAGTGGGCAGGTAGACGCGGTGCTGCTCGGCCATCCCGATGGGGAATAGCCTTCCCATCTCGACCTCGCCCCGGATGGCGCTGCGCGGCAGGAAGGAAATACCGAGTCCCAACGCCACCATGCGCTTGGTGGCTTCGATGCTGTCGAGGGTGGTCTCGATCTGCGGGACGATGCCCGCCTCGTGGCAGGCCTGGTTGATGAGCAGAAAGTACGTAGAGCTGGGGTCGTACAGGATGAGGGGCTGGCGCGCCACCTCCGAGATCCGGGCGTACCCTCTCTCCGTGAAAGGGTGGTCGGGATAGGCCACGAGGACGATCTCCTCGTCGTACAGGTAGATCGAGTGCACATCCGGATGCACCAGACCCCTGGCCAGGCCGACATCCACCACGCCGTCGACGATCATGGCGAGAACATCGGTCGACCGTCCGGTCCGTATCCGCGCCGAGACCCGCGGGTGGCGACGCTGGAAGCGGTCGAGTGTGGGCGGGAGCATGTATGTCCCGATGGTGCGGGCCGAACCGATGGTGATGGTTCCCTGCTGCTCGTCCAGAGTCTGGCGGACTGCCTCCTGCCCTTTGTCCAGGAACTCGAGAACCCGCTCGGCGAAGGGTAGGAACGCCTCCCCGGCCTCGGTCAGGCGAACACCTCTACCCATGCGGTGGAAGAGCGGGGTACGCAGATCACGTTCCAGCGACCTGATACGGGCGCTGAGCGATGGCTGGCTCACGAACGAGGCGCGGGCCGCTCCCCGGAAGCTGCCGATCCGAGCCGCCGCCAGGAAGGACTCCAGTTCTCTGAGCTCCATTCACACCCCCGGGAGAGCCGATAGTCATAGCCTATCAGTTTGATCGGAAGAAACAGGCTAGCTTTATCGCTGAAATCACCGCATACTCCACCTGTCGCCACCATGCTTACCCGCAGCGATCCCATCGCAGCGCTATGCGCAGGTGGCGGGACCGCATTTCAGTCCATGATAGGTACCCCGGGAGGGACGGAGCCATGTCTACGAATGGCCGGAACAGGTTCGGGAGAGCAGCTGCTCTCCAAGCCCGTTGGGACCAGGAGGCAAGGTGGGAGGGCATAGAGCGCCCGTACACCGCTCTTGACGTACTCCGCCTGCGGGGCAACCTCAGGATCGAGCACAGCATCGCCAGGGCCGGAGCGGGCCGGCTGTGGGAACTCCTGGAAACCGAGCCCATCATCCGCACCTTCGGCGCCCTGACCGGGGCACAGGCCGTCCAGATGGTCCGTGCGGGACTCAAGGCTCTCTACCTGAGCGGCTGGCAGGTCGCGGCCGACGCCAACCTGTCGGGGCAGACCTACCCGGACCAGAGCCTCTACCCGTCCAGCAGCGTGCCGAGCGCGGTCAAGCGCATCAACAACGCCCTGACCCGCGCCGACCAGATCGCGTCCATCAACGGCGAGACCGGCATCGACTGGTTCGCCCCCGTGGTGGCCGATGCGGAAGCCGGATTCGGCGGTCCCGTGCATGCCTTCGAGCTGATGAAGGCGATGATCGAGGCGGGAGCCGCCGGCGTCCACTTCGAGGATCAACTCTCCTCCGAGAAGAAGTGCGGGCATATGGGCGGGAAAGTCCTGGTCCCGACCTCGCAGTTCATCCGCACCCTGACCGCGGCGCGGTTGGCGGCCGACGTGATGGACGTGCCGACCATCATCATGGCGAGGACCGATGCCCGCGACGCCGGGCTCCTGATGAGCGACGCGGACGAACGGGACCGCAGGTTCCTGACCGGGGAGCGCACTCCGGAGGGTTACCACGGAGTGCGGGGAGGGATGGAGGCCGCCACGGAAAGGGCCCTGGCATACGCTCCTCTTGCGGATCTACTGTGGTTCGAGACCTCGAGGCCGGACATCGAGGAAGCTGCAGCCTTCGCGGAGGCGATCCACGCTCGGTTCCCGGGCAAGCCGCTGGCCTACAACTGCTCCCCGTCCTTCAACTGGAGGCACCACCTGAGTGATGAGAAGATCGCCACGTTCCAGGATCGGATCGCAGCGCTGGGCTACAAGTTCCAGTTCATCACCCTGGCAGGGTGGCACGTGCTCAACTACCACACCTTCGACCTGGCGAGGTCCTACGACTTGTCGGGTATGACTGCCTACAGCCGGCTGCAGCAGACCGAGATCGCCTCGGAGTCATTCGGGTACACCGCGACCAAGCACCAGGCCGAGGTGGGCGCCGGTTACTTCGACGAGGTGATGCAGGTAACGACAGGTGGCCGAGCCTCCACCCTGGCAATGGTTGGATCGACCGAATCCAAGCAGTTCGACTGAACCCCATAGGTGTTCTGCGCTGACAGCCGATCACGCATCGACTCTCTCCGGTTAGCCCCAATCATTCACGGGTGGGCCTCCTCCCGACCCCGTAGGATCCCTGCGGCTACGCTCGGCCCATGGCAGGACTCAGCGCACAGGACGAACGGCTACTACGGGGGGCCATCGAGGTTTCCGCCCGGTCGGTGGCGAACGGGAACATGCCCTTCGGCGCCCTCATGGCGGATGCGGACGGCCAGATCCTCCTGGAGGCGGAGAACACCGGCGTCACGGGCAAGAACACGCTCAACCACGCCGAGACCAACCTCATGAACATGGCGGTGACCACCCTCACCGCCCGCCAGATCGCCACCGCCACCCTCTACACCAGCTGCGAGCCCTGCGCCATGTGCAGCGGCGCCATGTACTGGGGTGGCCTCAACCGGATGGTCTACGGGATGGGCGAGCTCGATCTCCTGGAGATCACCGGAGAGGATCCCAGCACCGCCACCATGCGGGGCGTGGGTTGCCGGAACATCCTCCAGAGCGGACAGCGCGACATCGAGGTGAGCGGCCCCCATCTGGTCGAGGAAGCCTCGGCGATCCACATCGGCTTCTACGACCAGTTCCGGCTGAGCGCCCTCGACAAACGGCTCCTGCGGCGGGCCATCGAAGTGTCCGTCAGATCGGTCGCCAACGGGAACCTGCCCTTCGGGGCGCTGCTGGCCGATCCGGACGGGAACGTCCTGCTGGAAGCCGAGAACAGCGACATCACCGGCAAGAGCCCGCTCAACCACGCCGAGACCAACCTGATGAGGCTGGCGGTCGAGAAACTCACGCCGGAGCAGATGGCCACGGCCACGCTCTATACGAGCTGCGAGCCCTGCGCCATGTGCAGCGGCTCGATGTACTGGGGAGGCCTGAACCGGCTGGTCTACGGGATGAGCGAGGCGGATCTGCTGGAGTACACGGGCGGTCACCAGCTCAACCCGACCATGACCGGAGTGGGCTGCCGGGCCGTACTCCAGAGCGGTCACCGCGAGGTAGAGGTGAGCGGCCCCCACCTGATCGACGAGGCTGCCGTCATCCAGCAGGACTACTGGGAGTCCTGAGCCGGGAGGCGCGCTCGAGGCCCATCCGGAACCGACCATGGGTGGGGCTTCCGGCGGCGCCATGCTCGGAGGGTCCAAAACATCCTGGTGACCCCACGGTAGATGATCCGAGGTCAGTGGTAACGGGCTACCGGCTCCGTACTCGGGCACCCTCCTACGCCCTTGCCATCCGCCCGACGAGCGGTTCGACCGGATAGGATCAGCCGGAGCTTCCTGATAGCCCGAAAGGAGAACGGCGTTGCGTAGAGTTCCCACCACTGCCGCCGCCGGCGCAGAGCTGGTACCGATGTTCAAGGACCACATGGAGTTGTGCGGGGTGGGCCCCGGACAGACCGTCATGGCCTTCACCAACACCCAGAGCAACCCGGCCTACATCACCGCCCTGATGGGAGCGGTGAAGGTGCTCGGCGGCGACTTCTTCCAGATCATGGTGGCCGCCGACGACTCCTGGACAAAGTCGCGCACCATCGTCGAGGCCTGGAAGGGGTGCGACCTGGTGGTGGGGTTCCTGGCCAGCATGGGATCGCACTGGATCTACTCCGACGCGCACAACGAGGCCTTGGAGTCGGGTGTCCGGTCCTTGATGATCGAGGAACCCGAGGACCACCTGCGCCGCCTGTTCCCGATTCCGGTCATCCGCGAGCGTGGCGAGGCCAGCGTGAAGTACATGAGCCAGTCGGACACGATGCGGGTCTGGTCCGAGGCAGGGACCGACCTGAGCGTCCGCTACACGGGCCGGCCGCTCGGGTGCCAGTACGGATACACCGACGAGCCGGGACGGTGGGATCACTGGCCGTCGGGGCAGTGCGGCGTGGCGCCGCTGGAGGACTCGGCGGAGGGCACCCTGGTGGTGGACGCCGGTGATGCTTTGCTGCCGATGGGCAAGTACGTCGAACAACCGATCCACCTGGAGCTACGGGAGGGAAGCATCGTCTCCATCGACGGGGGCGCCGACGCCCGGCTGCTCAAGGACTTCTTCGAGATGCCCAAGGACAAGCGGGTCTACGGCCTCTCCCACATCGGCTGGGGATACGAGCACCGGGCCAACTGGAACGCCCTCGGCCTCCGTTTCTGGGAAGGCGGGGGTGTCATGGACACCGAGAGCTACTACGGAAACATGCTGATCGCGTTCGGCGCCAACTTCTTCCGCAAGCTGGGCGGCGAGAACCGGGTCAATTTCCATTTCGACATCCCGACCCGCAACCACTCCATATGGATCGGGGACACCCAGATCATCGATCGGGGCAGCTTCGTGGTGCCCGGGTTCGAGCTGGAATAGCCGGCGCCCGACCATGCGCCTCAAGGACAAAGTGGCGGTAGTCACCGGGTCCTCCCGTTCCATCGGGAGGGCCATCGCCCTCGGCTACGGGCGGGAGGGCGCCAAGCTGGTGATCAACTACCGGAGTGACGGGGAGGCGGCCCGTTCGGCCGTCGCCGAGATCGAGGCAGCGGGCTCGGAGGCCATCGCGGTGCAGGCCGACACGTCATCGTCCTCGAACGTGGAGGCCCTGATCGGCGCTGCCGTGAGTCGTTTCGGGCGGATCGACATCCTGGTCAACAACGCCGCCATCCTGATCCGGACTCCGCTACTGGAGATCGAGGAATCGGAATGGGACCGGATCATCGAGGTGAACCTCAAGGGGTTCTTCCTGTGTTCCCAGACGGCCGCGAAGCAGATGGTCCGCCAGGGGGACGGCGGCGTCATCATCAACATGTCCTCGGCCGGCGACACCTTGGCAGGGAAGAACCTCACCCACTACTGCGTTGCCAAGGGAGGGGTGCGGATGCTCACCCGGCAGCTGGCCTTCGAGCTGGCGCCCCACGGGATCCGCGCCAACGCCATCGCCCCGGGCCTGATCGAGACGGACTTGAACCGATCGGATCTGGCGGAGCCCGAGTTCCGCGAGTACCGGCTCTCGATGATCCCCCTGGGCATCATCGGGGTCCCCGAGGACATAGTGGGCGCGGCTGTCTTCCTGGCCTCCGAGGACTCTAGGATGGCCACCGGATCCACCATCTACCTAGACGCCGGCCAGACCATAGCCTGACCGGCGAGACAACGAATCGCTAAGCAACAACCGAACCAACTAACGGAGGTAGTAAATGTCAGACCTTCTTGATGGCCTTTCGAATGGTCTAGAGAACGCGGGCGAGACCATACTCTCGTTCCTGCCACGGCTGATCGGAGCCTTGATAATCCTGGTTATCGGCTGGCTCGTGGCCCGGCTGGTACACAGGGTGTTCCAACGCCTCTTCAAGGCAGTGGGTCTCGACGCCTTGCTGGAACGGGCCGGTCTAGCTGATCGGCTCCAGGCGGCCGGCTATACCGCTACCGACCTGGGAGCGCGAGCGATCTACTGGATAGCTCTTCTGGTGGTGTTCCTCCTCACGGCCGAGGCTCTCGATGTCGAGTATCTCAGCGACATCCTGACGGGGCTGATCGGATACCTGCCGCTGGTGATGGCAGCGATAGTCATCGTCATCGTGGCGGCCGCGCTGGGTGCGTTCCTGGCCGAGCTGTCCACCCCGTGGTCGCAGGAACGCCACATCCGGTGGCTCCCCGCCACGGCGCGGTGGACGGTGATAGCCCTCGGGATCTTCGTTGCCCTCAACACCCTGAACATCGGCGAGGAGATAGTCAACACCCTTTTCATAGCCGTGGTCGGGACGGTCGGCGCGATCCTGGTGATCGCCTTCGGTGTGGGGGGAATCTCCGCGGCGAAGGAGTGGTGGAGCCGGGTCCTGCCCGAACGCGACTGATCCGAATCAGACCCTTCATGCCAGACGCGGTCGGCCCTTCTTGCGGCGACTCGTACGGCGGGCCACCGTTGGCTGAAGCCCCAATTCTTCATGGATGGGGGGTCTGTCCGGTGAATGGAGTGGGAGCTCTTGTGCTCCTGACCCGGCGTTACAGCTCTATTCTGACAACTGCGTCTCGGCCTGCCGTGACCTTGCCTGCCTGGTGTGGGAGTGGCGGACTCGATTCATGAGGTTGAAGTGCCGGGTGTTAGCCGGTGTGGTTGGAAACATGAAGAATCAGGGCTGATTGATGGTTGCCGTGCTGGCGGCCGCCGGGTCGGGGGGCACCCTGGACGAACACCAGGTGCTCGTCTTCCTGATGCAGCTGGCCCTGCTGGTGGGGGCTGCCCGCATCCTGGGAGGGATCGCCAACAAGCTGCAGCAGCCGCCTGTTGTCGGCCAGATCCTTGCCGGGGTGTTGATCGGCCCGAGCGTCCTGGGCAAGCTCTACCCGGGCGTCTTCGATTGGATCTTCTCCGACTCCACCGCCGGTTCGGTGGTGTACGGCGTGGCGTGGCTGGCGGTCATCATGCTGCTGGTTGTCATCGGGTACGAGACCGACCTGGGAATCATCATGCGTTTCCGCCGGGCTGCCGTCAACGTTTCGGCGGGAGGCCTGCTCGTGCCGCTGGCCGTGGTGGGAGTGCTGGCCCTGCTGACGCCTTCGTCGTTCATCGGGGATTCCGGCAGGGGCCTGTACGCCGCCTTCATGGCGCTCGCCCTGTCGGTGGCGGCCCTGCCCGTGGTCGCCAAGATCCTGGCGGACCTGGGGATGCTGCGGCGCAACTTCGGCCAGGTGACCCTGGCGGTGAGCATGACGATGGACTCCGTGGGGTGGCTCATCCTCGCCGGGCTGGCCGGAATAGCTCGGGACGGTTTCCGGGTCTCCGACCTGCTCGCCTCTCTGGGAGGTCTGGTCCTGTTCCTGGTGCTCGCGGCCACTGTCGGCCGGTGGGCGCTCGACCAGGCAATGCGCCTGGCGCTACGTCGTGGGCGGAACCTCCCGGCCGCTCTCACGGTGGCCCTGGTGGCGGCCATCGGGGGTGGAGCGGTGACCCAGGCCCTGGGCCTCGAGGCCATCCTGGGAGCGTTCATCGTCGGGATCATCCTCGCCACGCTGCGCTACCAGGTCAGCGCGGTGAGGCACGTCCTGGAGACGGTCACGGACTCCTTCTTCGCTCCCGTTTTCTTCGCGTTCAGCGGGCTGCGGGTCGACATCGCCCTGCTGGCCAGCCCCAGCGCCATCATCTGGACGGTGGTGCTCATCGTGGTGGCGGTGGCCGCCAAGGTGTCCGGCGCCTACGTGGGTGCGCGCCGGTCGGGTCTCAGCTCCGGAGAAGGCCTCGCCCTCGGATCCGGGTTGTCGGCGCTCGGGGCGATGGGGATCGTGGTCGCGCTGGTGGGCCTGAGCCTCGGAGTCCTGAGCGACACCGGTTACACCGTGATCGTGGTGGCGGCCATCGTCACCTCGTTGATCGCTCCGATCATGCTGAGGCCGGCGGTGCGGGGAATGGAAGCCGGGGAGGAGGAGCAGTCCCGGTTGGAGTCGGAGGCCATCCGATCGCAAGCACAGATCCTGGGATCGAAACGGCTTCTCCTTCCCACCCGAGGAGGCGCCAACAGCGTGTACGCCGCCCACCAGCTGAAGGCCCTTTTTCCGGACGCCGAAGTCACCGTGCTGACGGTCGCCGACCAGCCGGCCGGCTGGCGGAAGCGACTGCTTGGGGACGCCGCAGAGGAGGACGCAGGCCCGGGCGAGGTGCTCAGGACACTCGGGCCCGATCGGTGCCGTCTGATCCGCCGGCGGCGCGCCGACCCGACCGAGGCGATCCTCAGGGAGGCCGCTCTCGGATACGACATGGTGGTGCTGGGAGCCACCGAGACCACCGACGGCACCCGGGTCTTCTCCACCGTGATCGACCGGGTGCTCGCCAGGCTGGAGTTGCCCACCCTGATCTTCCGCTATCCCGGTCCCGGCCCCCAAGGCGGGTTGCCGGACCCGGATTCCCTCACCGTTCGGACGGTGCTGCTCTCGGTCGAGTCGAACCGGGCATCCCGCGCCGCGGAGGAGGTGGCATACTCTCTGGCCGCCCACAATGACGGGTCGGTCCACGCTCTGCACCTGATCGCGGAGACCCGCGACCCGGCCTTCTATCTCGATCCGTCGAGCAGCAGCCAGAATCACAGGGCGGGCTTGGAGCTGGTGGAGGAATCGGTGGCGTTCGGCGAGCGCCTGGGGGCGAGGGTGAATGCCGAAGTCAAACCGGTGACCCGACCGGCAGGGGCGCTGGTGGAGGCCGCCCACGCCGGGGACCGGGATCTGCTGGTCATGGGTGCGACCAACCGGCCGCTCAGCAGGCGACCGTTCTTCGGATACGACATGTCTCACGTGATAAGGCACGTCGCCATCCCGATGGTGATGGTTGCCATCCCCGACATCGTGTCCCGGTACGGGTCCACCGACAGTAAGGCTGAAGCTACCTGATTCCGGCCAGGAGTTTCGGACGGGGGACCATCCGGCACGCGGGTCAGGTTTCGATCCGGGGCCAGGGCCTTCCATCCGTGACGTGTTCGGCCCATGCTGAGACGATCCGGACGATCACCCGGGTGGCCCGGTGCGTGTCCTCCGCGTCCACCCATTCGTCGGGGCCGTAGAAGTTTCCGGCCAGGGCGCCGAAGCCAACCGTGGCCGCTCCCAGGCAACGGATCGGGAACCGGATGTCCGAGGCCACGTGGGCCGGGTAGACGCGAGGAGCGGATCCGGTCTCGGCGTGGATGGCTCGGGAGGTGAGGTCCACCAGCGGATGGTCGGACGGAATCTCGGCGGGGTTGGATCGTACACCGAAGAGGCTGGTCGAACGGGCGCCGGCCTCCATCGCCACACCCGCCAGGCGCTCGTAGACGTCGGCGAAGGTGCCGCGGCGAAACCAGACGGCGCCCTCCGCCACGGCATGTTCCGGTAGCACGGTCGGGTCCACACCCGCCGAGACGCGGTTCACGGAACACAGCAAGTCCTCCCGGTCCGCCCACCTGTCCACGGCGTCAAGAACACCCCGCAGGCGTTCGAAGGCATTGATTCCCTCGCGAGGGTCTTCCGAGTTGGGGGTACGGATCTCCACCGGCGGCGGCCGCCGGCCACCGGTCTCGATCCGGAAGTTGAAGAGCCCGCGGGTAGCGATCTTGAACTGGGCCATCCCCCGGCCGGTCTCGGCCGGATGGCAGTAGACGGACGCCTCCACATCACCGACCTTCTCCATGGCCGGGAGGGTCCCCAGGCCGCCTCCCAGCTTCCCGTGGACCAGACCGATCACCAACCGCACCCCCTCCAGGTGAGGGATCAGCGCCCGGGCCGCAGCCAGCACCGACACCACCCCGGCCTTGTCGTCGGCGGCGCCCAGGCCGTGAATCCGCCCGCCGATCTCGGTGGCCCGGTACGGATCGGTGTCCCATCCGTCCCCCGGATCGGGCCGCTCGGTGTCGATGTGGGCGAACAGGAGGATGCCCGGCCCGTCGCCGCGGGACGCCACCACACTCACCAGCCCTTCCGGCTCCGCGGCATCCGGTTGGGGCGGGCACCACTCGGGGTGGCTTTCCAAGTCGCCCACCCGGGGCGTGACCAGATCCACATCCATTCCGAGCCGGTCGAGTTGCTCGGCGCATAACTCGTGGATGTCGGAGGGCTCGCAGCGCACGCTGCGCCGGGCCACCAGCGAGCCGAGCATCTCCCGCTCGTAGCTACGCAACCGGTCGGCCGCGCCCAGTGCAGCCCTCAGATCAACAGGCACGCGAACCATCCTACGAACCTTACGATCCGGGGTCGGGAGGCCTCCCGTTCCGCCGTACGATCCTGGGTAGCGCAACCTGGCATCGTGTAGCATGACGGCCTCACGGGCCCATAGCTCAGGTTGGTTAGAGCGCATCCCTGATAAGGATGAGGTCCCTGGTTCAAATCCAGGTGGGCCCACCGGCTTCTAACCGCTCCTACCGTTCTCTTGAGACCGCATGCCCGCGGGCAATTGCCGAATCTGAGCGAACCCCGCCGGCGTAGGGCCCACACAGAAACAGCCCCAGCCGGGTGGCCGGGGCCGTCGGGCCGGGGTTACTCACCCCGGCGGGGTACTCCACAATTGTCCGACGCCGATCACCCGATTGTCAAGCACCTTCTCTCCTGACGGAGAGCCCACGCTCGCCAGTGCCCGCAGGGCTTCGGTGGTAGCTAGCCGGAGGAGGGCGGTTCCGGCTCGCGCAGGGAGAACCGGCGGAGCATCGACACGAGTTGTTGGCGCACCGGGTCGGGCAGCTCGATGTCATGTCCCCGATTGGCCGACCGCGCCTCCGCCTCCACCTCGCCCGGGTACAGGACCGGTTCCGACTCGTCGGCCAGCCGGGTGTCCTTGAGGTGCTCGGTGAGCGTCAGGGAGCGCTCCTCGAGCTCGGCCATTGGCAGGAAGAGCTCGGGATCGATCACGATGATCATCGAATCGTTGCTGAAGGAACGGGCCGGATCGCCCGAGATACCCCCGCCCGACATCACGCCGGCCAGCAACTCCACCATGAACGCGAGCGCATAGCCCTTGTGTCCTTCGGCTCTTCCTAGCGGGAGTAGCGCCCCGCCCCCGGCGAAGTCCGACGGATCGGTGGACGGATTCCCGTCGGAATCGATGATCCAGCCGGCCGGTGTGGGCGTCCCCCGGGCCCCGTACACCCGCACCTTGCCCTCCGCCGCCACCGAGGTGGCCATGTCCAGCAGGAAGGGTCCGGCCAGGCCGGACGGCACCGACATGGCCATCGGGTTGGAACACAACTTCCGCTCCGTGCCCCGGAACGGCGCCTGGTTGATGCCGTGGCCACCGCCGTTGGTGAAGATCAACGACACCAGCCCCGCCGCGGCCACCTGCTCGGCGTAGCGGCCCAGCCGACCGATGTGTTTCACCCGACGGACGGTCACCACGCTGACCCCGGCGGTTCGGGCCTTTTCGATGGCCAGTCCGGTCGCGAAGGTGGCGATCACCTGGCCGAAGTTCCAGCCGCCATCGATCCTGGCGGTGGTGGGCGTCTCGCTGACGATCCGGGGACTGGCGCCGGGGATCAATTCGCCCCGACGAGCCGCCTCGATGTAGTCCCACAGCCGTATGACCCCGTGGGAGTGGTGCCCGATGAGATCGTTCTCGACCAGGTGCTCGGCCACCAGGCGAGCGTCGGCGGCCGGCGCTCCGGCCGCCCGCATGATCGAGGTACACATGTCCTCGAGCCGGGAGGGTGAGACCTTCCACATTCGGGTGTCCTTTCGGTTCCGGCGGCGGGTGCTCGTACCGGATTTCGCGTGCCGGTCCGCAGGCCGAAACGCTAGCTTGGAACCGGGCGATCCTTCGAGGGCCAGGCCCGAAGCATGGTGCTGGCCGCTACTTTCTCAATCCTTTGATAGTAGGAGGAACCATGGGCCGCACATCGCCGGCAGTCAAGGCCCTGACAGGAAGCGTCGCGCTGGGAGCGCTGCTACTCCTGGTCACGGCCGTATCGGCCCAGAACGCCGATCCTTATGACGATGTAGCGGGAACCGGGCCCGACACAGCCGCAATCGAAGCCCTCTGGAGGACGGGCATGCTCGATGGTGCGGAGCTTCTGGCGGATCTGTACGGTGGCGAGGACCGTATCGAGATAGTCCTCCGACCTTCAGCCGGGTAGGAGGGGCCCGAGGCGGCCACCACCCCGGGCCGGCAAGGTGGGCGCCGGCCGGCGTCGTGCCATGCTCGGAGACGCGCGTGCCTGCTACCCTGCGGACCGTCTTTCGGGGGCCGGACGGTTCCTGCGCCCGTCTCTCCGGAAGAGGAGCCCCGAGTTTCGGTTGTGCCATGAGGTATGTCGCCCCCACATCCATCGAAGAGACCGTTTCGGTCCTGGCCTACGACGTCCCTGCCCAGGTGTACGCCGGGGCCACCGACTTCATTCCCCAGCTACGGATGGGCCGTCCGGAGCCCGACGTAGCGGTCGATCTCAAGCGGATCGACCGGCTGACCGACCTTCGCCGGGAAGGGGATCGGTGGGTCATCGGCGCCGCCACCCCCTCGGTACGGCTGGGCGAGGAGGAAGACCTGGTCGCCGATCTGCCTGGCCTGGTGGAGGCGGCGAGCCTGATCGGATCGGATCAGATCCAGGGCCGCGCCAGCCTGGGCGGCAACCTGTGCAATGCCTCCCCGGCCGCCGACTCCGTTCCTGCCATGGTGGTGAACAACGGTCGGGCGGTGATCGCCGGGCCGGGCGGGATCAGGACCATCCCGGTGGCATCGGTGGTCACGGGACCCGGCCGCACGGCGCTGGCCAAGGGCGAGTTCCTGGTAGAGCTCGTGTTCGATCGTCCCCCACCCCGCACATCCGACGCCTACCTGCGCTTCATCCCCCGCACCGAGATGGATATAGCAGTGGTCGGCGCCGGCGCCCGTCTCACGCTCGATTCGGAAGGCAGGTGCCGGGAGGTGTCGGTGGCTCTGGGCGCCGTGGCGCCCACGGTGGTCACGGTGCCGGCGGCGGCCGGCATCCTGGTGGGCCACCCGCTCACCGACGAAGCCTTGAAACGGGTGGCGGCGGAAGCCTCGGCGGTCTGCAACCCCATCGACGACAAGCGCGGCACCATTGCATACCGTCGGCAGGTGGCCGGAGTACTGGCGGTGAGGGCCCTCAAGCTGGCCGCCGACCGGGCCGCCTCGTGAAACCGCCCGCACCAGTGAGGATCCCGGTATGAGCAGAACGCACGTCACCTGCACCATCAACGGCGACCCCGCCGAGTTCCTGTGCGAGGACGATCAGAGCCTCCTCGACGCCCTCCGTGATGTGGTGGGGCTGATGGGAGTGAAGGAAGGCTGCGCCACCGGCGACTGCGGGGCCTGCTCGGTCATCCTCGACGGAAGGCTCACCTGTTCCTGCCTGGTCTTCGTTCCGGAGGCGGAGGGAGCAACGATCGAGACGGTGGAGGGAATGGCCGGCCCGGATGGCCTCCACCCGCTCCAGGAGACCTTCCTGGAGGGAGCGGCCTTGCAGTGCGGGATCTGCACACCCGGCTTCCTGGTGGCCGGCAAGGCGCTGCTGGACCGCAATCCCGACCCCACCGAGGAAGAAGTGCGCTACGCCATCGCCGGCAACCTCTGCCGGTGTACCGGTTATGACAAGATCGTGCGGTCGATCCTCGACGCGGCCGACCGTATGGGAGAAGCCGCCCCGGCTATATAGGGCAAAGGAGGAGGCGTGACCGTTACCGCTACCCCAAGTTACAAGTGGGTCGGGACCCGCCCGGTCCGCCACGACGGGCTCGAAAAGGTGACCGGCCGGGCCAGGTACGGCGCCGACCTGAACCTGCCCGGGATGCTGATCGGAGCAGTGCTCCGGTCCCCCCATCCCCATGCCCGCATCCTCTCCATCGACACCTCGGCAGCCGAAGCGATGGAAGGAGTCCGCGCGGTGGTCACGGGCGCCGACTTCCCGATACTGGAGTCCGAGCAGAGCGGAAGCGGCGACGAATACGTCGATTTCCGGGACCTTTGCCACAACGTGATGGCGCGTGACAAGGTGCTCTACGAAGGCCATGCGCTGGCCGCCGTGGCGGCTACCTCCCGCCGCGAGGCACTGGCGGCGCTGGCAGCCATCCAGGTCGATTACGAGGTCCTCCCGCACGTGATCGACGTGGACCGGGCCATGGCTCCCGGTGCCCCGATCCTCCACGAAGACATGATCACGGAAGGAGTGGATCCGGTTCCTGACGAGCCTTCCAACGTGGCCTCCCGCTACGTGATCGACCGGGGAGACATCGAGAAGGGCTTCGCAGAGGCCGACGTGATCGTGGAGCGGGAGTTCGTCACCCAGCCGGTCCACCAGGGCTACATCGAACCGCATGCGGTGGTGGCGGACGTGGGTCAGGACGGCAAGGCCACCGTCTTCTGCTCCTCACAAGGCCACTTCATGGTGCGGTCCTTCACCGCCCTGCTGCTCGGATGGGAGCCGTCCCGGGTAAAGGTGATCCCGGCCGAGATCGGCGGAGGCTTCGGCGGTAAGACCACCGTGTACGTGGAACCGGTGGCCACGCTACTGTCACAGAAGGCCGGGCGCCCGGTCAAGATCGTCATGACCCGCGACGAGGTGTTCCGCGCCACCGGCCCCACCTCCGGGTCCAAGATACGTCTCAAGGTGGGCGCCACCAGGGACGGCAAGCTGACCGCGGTGGAGGGCTCCATGGCCTACCAGGCAGGCGCCTTCAAGGGTTCGCCGGTGAGCCTGGGATGCATGTGCGCCTTCGCCCCCTACTCGGTCGAGAACGTCTTGCTCGAGGGCCTCGACGTGGTGGTCAACATGCCCAAGGTGGCCGCCTATCGGGCGCCCGGAGCGCCGATGGCGTCGTTCGCCTCCGAGACGTTGCTGGACGAGGTAGCGGAGCAGTTGGGTATGGATCCGCTCGAGTTCCGGCTCCGTAATGCCGCCGAGGAGGGCGTGCGGGCCGTCTACGGGCCGATCTTCAAGCGCATCGGCTTCATTGAGACGGTGGAGGCGGTCCGGGACCATCCGCATTACTCGATCGAGCTCGGACCCAACCAAGGCAGAGGGGTGGCGAGCGGCTTCTGGTTCAACTTCGGGGGCAGCTCGAGCGCCACGGTCCACATCAACGAGGACGGGACCGCCTCGGTGCTCACCGGCAGTCCCGACATCGGTGGGAGCCGGGCCTCGATGGCGCTCATGGCCGCTGAGGAACTGGGCATCGACGTTTACGACATCAGCCCCATCGTCAGCGACACCGAATCGGTCGGCTTCACCGACGTCACCGGAGGAAGCCGGGTCACCCACGCCACCGGCATGGCGGTCATCGACGCTTGCCGCAACGTGGTGGCCGACCTGCGAGCCCGGGCGGCCATGGTGTGGGATGTGGATGTCGAGGAGGTCGAGTGGGTGGACGGACGGGCCCAACACGTCTCCGGAGACCGGGCGCCCATGACCACCAGGGATCTGGCGATCGGCGCCGCCGGGACGGGCGGTCCGATCACCTCTAGCGCCGCCGTGAACGCGCGAGGAGCAGGCGCCGCCTTCTCGACCCAGGTGTGCGATGTCGAGGTCGATCCCGAGACGGGCGCCGTGAAGATCCTCCGGTACACCACCGCCCAGGACGCCGGGCGGGCCATCCATCCGAGCTATGTCGAGGGACAGATGCAGGGTGGCGTGGCTCAGGGCATCGGCTGGGCGCTCAACGAGGAATACATCTTCGACGACGGCGGGACCATGGAGAACCCGGGATTCCTGGACTACCGGATGCCGGTCGCCTCCGACCTGCCGATGATCGACACGGTGATCGTCGAGGTACCGAATCCGGGCCATCCCTACGGCGTGCGCGGGGTGGGCGAGGTCGGCATCGTGCCCCCTATGGCGGCGGTTGCGAATGCCATCCACGACGCCACCGGCCTGCGGCTGAGCGAGTTGCCCATGTCGCCGGTGAAGGTGCTGGCGGCAATCGGAGCCAACGGCGGCTGACGTGGTCCGGGTGATCTTCGGATCGGCGCTGCGGCAATACACCGGAGGAGTCGAAGAGGTCGAGATCGAGGCCACCACGGTGCGTTCTCTGATCAACGCCTTGGACCGGCGTTTTCCCGGCCTGGGAGAGCACCTGGGGTCGGGGCTGGCGGTGGCGATCGACGGTGAGATCATGACCGACGCCCTCTACGAGCCGGTTCCCGAAGGGTCCGAAGTTCACTTCCTGCCGCCGATCGGAGGCGGCTGACCCGATCCCGCCAGGCCCGCAAAGGGCCTTAATACTTCCGGAGACACGTTCCGCCCATTGGCAGACGATGACCGGGCTGGCGGGAATCGAGGGGGAAAGGGCGAATGTGTCACACCCCCACCATATGTTGAACACCGCCAAGCACCTACACCGGCCGATGAGGTGAGACCGATCGGAACGGCCGGCCCGAGGGGAACAAACAAGGCTTCATGGAGAGAACCGCCGATTCCCGGCAGCCGGCCGGGCATGGCCGACCACGCTCCGAACCAGGACAGGTGGTGGCGGGGGAGGGCCCGGTGCGGAGCACCGGATTTTCGCGACCTGCTGCGTCTAGGCATTCTTGGGGCAGAGGGCGTCATATATGACGCCCTGAACCTCAGGAACACCGCACCAACCATGACGCCCCAAACCCCAGGAACACCGCCACTGCCCCCCTCCCGCGTTCTCGAGGCAGAGAACGTCACACATGACGCCCTAAACCTCAGGAACACCGCACCAACCATGACGCCCTAAACCTCAGGAACACCGCACCGGGTGCGGCGGCCGCGATTTTCGCGACTTTGGCCGGCTTAGAGGGCTCAGCTGAAGCTGGCGTCTATCACGTCCCGCTCCGCTCCCGACGGGCTGTACATCCAGAACAGCTTCACCGGGGTGTCGCCGGTGTTGAAGAACTGGTGGCTGACACCGGGGGGCGTGAAGACGACCATGCCGGGACCGGTGACGATCTCCCGGTCGCCCACCGTTGCCCGACCTTGGCCCTCGGAGAACATCCAGATCTCGGCGGCATCCGGATGCGTGTGCAGGCTCCCCATCTGGCCGAGCGGCACCTCGCAGGTGCCGATGGCGAAGTCCCCGATGCCGGGCTGGAGCAGTGGCGAGAGCAGGGCCGCCACATGGCGGACGAACGGTTCGGGAGTGGTCAGGCCCACCCCTTCCGACTCGGTGATCACGATCGGTGTTCCCGGCTCGTAATCCATCGCCGTACCTCCTCGCTCGGGACCTACTGCCGGCGTTCCGGCGATCGGGTCAGCTGACCCCCACCGGCACCCGGGCTTCAAGATACGCGGCCAGGTGATCCACCAGGTCGCGGGCGTCGTCCTCGGCGCCGTGGATGAAGCTGGACTTGCGGCGGCGCAGGAAGTTCAGCCCGATCACGTACAGTCCCGGCGAACTACTCACCACCCCGCCATCGTGCCGGACCCGGCCCTTGTAGTCCAACACCGGAACGTGGAGCCACGAGTAGTCGGGGCGGTATCCGGTCGCCCACAGCACGGTGCGGATGTTCCCCCTGTCCAGATCGATCAGCAGCGGCGGAGAGTTCTCGACCCGGGTGCGCTCGAACCGATGGGGCGGATCGTACCGGCCGTCCAACCCGTTCTCGGTGACCCATTCGTCGATGGTGGTCAGCAGGCGGTTCATCTTGAGGTCTGAGCGGGTGACCTTGTTGTGGAGGGACCCCGACAGCTGGGCCTTCCCGTCCCTGATCCCGGCCAGGCGTCCCACCATCCGCACCCCCTGGTCGGTCAGAGCATTGAGATCGAGGGACTTGCGCTCCGGGGATCCGACCAGCTGGGGGGAGGGAACCTGGCGGGCGCGGAACACATCGTCCACCTCGTCGTAGCGCTCGTCCGACACGCCGGTCACGTCCATCCAGTACCTGATATCCCGACCCCGGTAGATCCTCGGCATGCGGACGTGCTCGCCCACCGACACGGTGACCGGACGGCCGGATCGATGGATCTCCTCGGCGAGCTGCACGCCGGTGGCGGACACGCCCACCACCAGCACCCCTCCATCGTCAAGGTCGGAGGGGCGGCGGTAGTCGTGCGGAGTGACAGAACGAACCGAGTCGGGGAGGGCGGCCGCGATGGGGGGCACCTTGGGCAGGTTGAAGCCTCCGCTGGCCAGTATCACCGACCGGCACTGCCACACGCCGCGGTCGGTCACCACCTCGTACCCGTCACCGTCCGGGCGGACCGAGGTGACGGTGGTAAGCGTCTGGAGCGGTGGGTTCACCAACCGGGTATACCTGTCGATGAAGCCCACCAGCTCCGGCACGGTCATGAAACCGTCGGGATCGTCACCGTCGTAAGCGAAGCCGGGCAGGCTGACCTGCCAGTTGGGGGTCAGCAGCCGCAGGGAATCCCAGCGTTCGGTTCGCCAGGTGTTGGCTACCTCTCCCCGCTCCAGGACGACATGATCGATACCCTGGGCAGACAGGAAGTAACTGGCCGCTAAGCCGGTGTGCCCGGCGCCGATTACGACGGTGGTGGTACGCATCCGATGGGTCCGAATCGGTCGTCTCAGTTGACGCTTACGGTCACGTTGGTGGGATTGGTCATGATGTCGAAGACCGCCGAGATCTTCTGGGACTGCGCCACCAGCGCCTCGAGGTCGGCCTCGCTCGTCTCGTCGGCTTCGATCTCGTAGTTGACCCGGACGTCGTTGAACCCGTTCCTGACATCGGGATCCGCTCCGAGGATGCCTCCGATATTCATGTCGGCCTCGAGCGTCGCCTTCACCGAGCGGAGCTTGATCTCGCGGTTCTCGGCCACCGCGGCCACGCCGGCGGTCAGGCAGCTGGCCAGGCCTGCCAGCACGATCTCCACGGGAGTGGCGGCATTGTCCGCCGCGTTGAACTCCAGCGGGTGGTCGGCCTCGAACTCGTAGTTCCCCTTGTGGCTGCGCTCCTCACCAAGACCGAAGTAGCCATCGATCTGCGTCTTGCTGTGGGTTCCGTGGACCCACTCGTTCGAAGCCCGCCATGTGTAGTCGCCGGCGGCCGGTGTCTCCCCGACCACTCCCCGCGCGAACAGCAGATGCGCCGTATCGACTCCGTTGATGTCACCAGTGCTCATTCGTTTTTCTCCTTCGTGTTTCCGTGGTTACGGGTTGGTTCTCGCGTTCTGTACCAGTTCGGGCCTGGTTTCTGTCCTGATCGATCCGGAGCGTCCGTGACAGATCCGGGATCGAGGACCCGTGGCTGGCCGGCCTTGTTGGCTCCCGGGTGGTGGCGTCGGTTACGGGCGGTTGCCAGGACCGCCCGGGTTGATCACCCGGGAGCCTGGACAACACATGCACCTGCTGGGTGCTGAAGGCTTGAAGTGCAGGCGATCCATGTGTGACAGTCTCCTCTCGCTTGTACGCGCTCTTCGTCGAGCGCCGCGAGCGGAATCCCGCCTCGGCAGTCTCATCGGTCAGGCATTGGCACCGCTCATGTCGGTTGCCGCGGCTTCAAAGGGCCTGTCCCTCCACCGCTCTGGATGAGCGCGTTGTAACAGCAGGATTAGACCATACGAAAGGACGATTGTCAAAGATCCTCTGAGTTTTGAGGTTCGATCCGTTCCAACGGATCCGCCGGACTGCCGATTGTGCTCTGAGATCGGGAATTACATGACCGCAGGCTAATCATCGATGAACAGCTACTGACTATCGACTACCGACTAGAAACTGATCATCTAGGACTGCCAGCGGCGGGGCCGGTTGCGGATGGCGCCAAAACCGAGCCGGTCGCAAAGCTCGATGAAGCGCGACCGATGGGCGCCGCGCCATTCAAGGTCCTCGAGATCCTCGGCCAGCGGTACGTCACGGCGCAGGGTGGTGAGCGTCCGGTAGAGGCCCGCCTCGGCGCGGGCCGCCTCCAGGTTGGTTGACAGCCGGGCGGCGCCCCGGACCTTCACGTCCCAGGCGGTGGGCGATCCGGGAATGTCCTCGATGTGGCCGTACCGGGCCAGGAGGGTGGAGCTGGACTTCGCGCCCCAACCGGTGATCCCGGGAACCCGATCGGCGGCGTCACCCACCAGCGCCAGGTAATCGGGTATGGAAGGTGGCCGGATGCCGAACTTCTCCACCACCCCGCGCTCGTCGTAGCGCTTGCGTTCCCGGCGGTTGAACGTCACCACCCGATCCCCGATCACGCACTGCATCAGATCCTTGTCGGGGCTGAGGATGACCACCCGATCCACGTCATCCATCCAGCGGTGGGCGGCCGTGGCGATGGCGTCGTCGGCCTCGAAGTCCCGCATGGCCCAGACGGTCACGCCCAGGATCTCCAGCGCCTCCTCCGCCAGCCGGAACTGAGCGAGTAGTTCCGGTTCGATCCCCTCGCCCGTCTTATAGCCCGGGAAGAGGTCGTTGCGGAAGGACTCGATCACCGCATCGGTGGCAGCGGCCAGATGGGTGACACCGTCCTCGCGGAGCAGGCGGATAGTGGAGTCGAGCACTCCGTAGACGGCGCCGACCTCCCTCCCGTCAGGATCGAGCCGCCTCGGATACCCGAAGTAGGCCCGGAACAGCTCGTAGGTGGCATCCAGCAGGTGAAGGTTCACGACGTAGACAGGCTAGGCGGGTTGGTCCCGGATCGCCCAGCGGACCATCTTTGCAACCATGAACGACCCATAGCCCTGTTTCCGGGTACTAGTCGTGACCACGGAAACCGCCGTACAAGAACTAGCCTGATGGCACTACCGATCCAGATGGAGGGACTGTGTCGGGCTACCACGATGATCTACCCGGGCGTATGCGAGCTGTGCTTGCCGGGTGCTATGACGCGGGCCGCGCCGCCGCGCTATCCGGGGTACCCAAATCGACCGTGTACTACTGGGCACGTCGGCAGGTTGTCATACCGACCGTCTCCCCAAGCAGGCAGAAGCTCTGGTCCTATGCCGACCTCATGGCACTTCGCATCGTGTACTGGCTCCGTCACCCAAAACAGAGCCAGGTGGACGAGGTTCCTGCCAGTCCGATGTCTCAAGTTAGGGAAGCGCTAGAGGAGTTAGAGCGCCGCAACCTCGACATCTGGGCCGACAACAGACAGCCAGGATCGCCGTTGCGCGTTGACCGCGACGGCCGGGTACACCTGACCGACGGATGGTCTGCCGGTGTCCAAGGCCAAATGTCACTGGTGGGTGTGCTCGACCTGCTCGGACCCTTCGGGAACGGCGAACATCGCGGTCCGGACCTGATCCGGCCCCGACCCCGCATTCGTATCATCCCGGGCAAGGTCTCAGGCGAGCCGCACCTAGGGCGTGTTGACACTTCGGAGCCTGTCGTGGATGAGGGCGAGGGTGATGAAGGCCAAGAAGATGGTGTCGAGTTTGTCGTAGCGGGTGAAGACACGTCGGTAGCTTTTGAGCCTTCGGAA
>LXNI01000249.1_pt1 | contig 67969 bp, 44 predicted proteins | sample 809091 | NCBI WGS metagenome assembly LXNI01 (sample SAMN04870527, study PRJNA318959) | sponge metagenome | biome: 01000161; feature: marine sponge reef; material: water | host: Sarcotragus foetidus | place: Greece: Milos, Mediterranean Sea | collected 2013-05-29 | depth 5-7 m
TACCCTCAGGCGGCAGACGGTACGGAACCGTCTGCCGCTTCCAGAAACCAACCCCGAACCGACCGGAATCGAAGCCTCTCTACCGGCGCCGCTCCACGCTCATTTCTCTATTGGAAAACACTCTCGGAAAGACGCTGGAGGCGGGCATCCTGGTCAGCGAACTGATGGCTCGGGGGCGTGGCCGGCGCATCCTGGTGCTGGTGCTCAAGAGCATGCTCACGCAGTTCCAGAAGGAGTTCTGGAACCGCTTCACGATTCCGCTCGCGCGGCTCGACTCGGTCGGAATCCAGCGGGTGCGGCGGCGCATCCCCACCAACCACAACCCGTTCTACTACTACGACAAGACGATCGTCTCCATCGACACGTTGAAGCAAGCTTCCGAGTACCGCACCTACCTCGAACAGGCGTACTGGGACGTGATCGTCATCGACGAAGCGCACAACGTGGCCGACCGCGGCACGGGCTCCCTGCGCAGCCACCTGGCTCGTCTGTTGGCGCGGCGGTCCGACACGCTGATCATGCTCTCGGCCACTCCGCACGACGGCAAGGCGAGGAGCTTCGCGAGCCTGATGAACATGCTCGACGCCACCGCCATCGCGGATCCGGACGACTACAGCGCGGAGGACTTCCGGGGCAAGGGTCTCGTCGTCCGTCGCTTCAAGAAGGACATTCAGCACGAGGTCCGCGAGGCGTTTCGGGACCGGACCACCTACCGTCGGGCCTTCGACGCGTCCGTCGCCGAGGAGGCGGCCTACGATGCCCTGCTGGCGGTGCGCGTGGCGAACTCGGCGGGTTCGACTCGCCGGGACCTCTTCATCGTCACGTTGGAGAAGGCGCTCTTCTCCAGTCCGGCAGCCTGCGTCCAGACCGTTGACCACCGCATCGCGCGCCGCCGCCGGGAACTGGAAGGCGAGCCGGACGAAGGCATCGCCGCCGAAGTCGCTTCACTGGAGAAGCTGCGCTCGGCTCTGACCTGCATCGACCCGGGCGACTACGCCAAGTACCGGGCGCTGCTCGCGGCAATCCAGGGCGGGGAGCCCTTCCGCTGGAAGGCAAAGGCTCCTGCCGATCGTCTCGTCGTCTTCACCGAGCGGATCGAAACCCTGCACTGGCTTCGAGACCGCCTGCGGCAGGATCTGAAGCCGAAGCTGGGCGCCAACCAGATCGAAGTCCTCCACGGGGGCATGAGCGACATCGAGCAGCAACGGGTGGTGGAGGATTTCGGCAACGAGAAGCGGCCGGTGCGCCTGCTGCTCTGCTCGGATGTGGCGTCCGAGGGCATCAACCTGCACTACCACTGCCACCGCCTCATCCACTTCGACATGCCCTGGTCGCTGATGGTGTTCCAGCAGCGCAACGGCCGGATAGACCGCTACGGGCAGGAGCGCGAACCCCGGATCGTCTACCTCGTGACCCGTAGCGCCAACGAGACGATCCGCGGCGACATGCGGATCCTCGAAGTGCTCCAGGAGAAGGACGAACAGGCGTACAAGAACGTGGGCGATCCTTCGGCGTTCATGAACGTTCACGACATCGAGGAAGAGGAGAAGATTACCCGCGAAGCGATGGCCAGCGGCGAGGAGCCGAGGCGGTTCGACGAGCGGCTCCAGCCGAGATCGAACGAGGGCGACGACCTGCTGGCCCTGTTTCTCGGCACGAGCGGCGCGGAGGACGATCCGGGACGCCCAAGCGAAGCGCCGGCGCCGGCGCCGGCGCCGTCGAAGTCGCTCTTCGATGGCGACCTGGAGTACTGCGAGGCGGCCCTGCATCGGCTTCGGCGGCAAGCGGTCGCTCGGGGCGACCTGCGTTTCGAAGCGAACCGGGACTCGATGACCCTGACGCTTGATGCTCCCGAGGACCTGCGCCACCGCTTCGGCTATCTGCCGCGGGAGATTGTGCCGGAGAACTGGCGCTTCGAACTCACCGCCGACCACAAGCGCATGAACGACGCCATTGCCGAGAGCCGGCGCGACGAGGCGGCGTGGCCGCGGCAGCACTATCTCTGGCGGCTGAACCCCGTGGTCGGCTGGTTGAACGACCGGATGCTGGCTCTCTTCAGCCGGCACGAAGCGCCCGTGCTGGCCGGGTTGCCGGGGTTGGAGCGAGGGGAGGCCGTATTCGTGCTTTCGGGTGTCGTGCCGAACCGCAAGAGCCATCCTCTCGTCTACGAGTGGGTCGGCGCGCGTTTCCGCGGGGACGAATTCGATTCGCTGGTTCCGTTCGACGACCTGCTTGAATGGACGGGCCTGGGCCGTCAGGCGGTCCCGAATCGCGGTTCGTCAGTGGATGTCGAGAGTCTTGGGGAGCTCCTGCCGGTCGCGGTTGAGCGGGCCCGCGCTCACATCGTGGAAGGGCGCAACCGGTTCGAGGACGTCGTGAACATCAAGCTGCAGGAGGAACTCGATGCCCTGGAACGACTCAAGTCACGGCAACTCGCCCGCCTCAGGCAGACGCTCGAGCGGTCTTTGCAGAAGGAGATGTTCAAGCGTGCTCGCGAAGAGAAGGGCATGCGGGAGATCGACGAGATCTTCGACGACTATCTGGGTTGGGTCCAGGACACGATGACCACCGAGAAGAGTCCCTGGATCAAGGTCATCTGCGTGATGACGGGAGCGGGAACGGGAGGGAACTGAGCCGATGCCCGCCAACGCCGCCGCCACGTTCCCCGGCATCCACAACGAGAACGAGTTCTACAGCCAGCACTACCTCGCGGAGATCTTCGCCAAGGACATCGGAGAGACCGTCGCCCGTTGGAGCGCCGAAGCGAAAGCGGCGCGTGGCGTGACTGCCGACGCCAGGACGCCCTACGACGCGCTCGGAGGGCTCGCCCGTGACTACCTCCGGTTCCGTGACCGATTTGGTCGGGAACGCCGGGCCGAGGTCCGCGTTGAACGTCAGCGGGAGTGGTTCCGCCAGCTTCTCGCCGCCCTCGGCTACGAGTACGAACCGGGCAACCACGTCCTCGACGGCGGCGATGAAGTGCCGGTTCTGCACGCCGCGAGCCAGCACGGCAGGATCAACCTGCTGGTGCTCGGCGCCTACGACGCCACGGGGGAAGACGAGGATCCGCTCACCCTCAAGCCGCACCGCGCCCAGTTCCACGGCGAGGCGCCGCCGCCGGAGGCGCTGCTCCGAGACACCTGGAGCGAGATCGTCACCCGCCGCATCTTCGGGCAGCAACAACCACCTCGCTGGGTAGTGCTCCTTTCCGCGGGACAGGTTCTCCTGATCGAACGCGGGAAGTGGACCCACAACCGCCTGCTGCGTTTCGATCTGAACGAGATTCTCGGCCGGCGCGACGGCGCCACGCTTAAGGCAGCCGCGGCTCTTCTACACGGCGATTGCCTCGTTCCCGAGCAGGGCGGGAGCCTTCTCGACAGTCTGGACGAGAACAGCCACAAGCACGCCTTTGCAGTCTCGGAGGACCTGAAGTACGCGTTGCGGGAGTCCATCGAACTGATCGGCAACGAGACGATTCGGTATCTCCGCGAAGTGAGCAAGGACCGCGTCTACCGCCTCGACGACAAGCTCGCCGGAGACCTCGGCCTGGAGTGCCTGCGCTACATGTACCGGTTGCTGTTCCTCTTCTACATCGAGGCTCGGCCCGATCTAGGCTACGCGCCCGTCGCGGCGGAGGCGTACCGGAAGGGTTACAGCTTGGAGCGGCTGCGGGACCTGGAGCTGGTGCGCCTGACCAGCGAGGAGTCGCTCGACGGGTACTACCTGCATGACAGCGTCCAGATCCTGTTTCGCCTCGTTCGCGACGGATTCGGCGACCAGGGCAGTCAGTTCGTGCTCGGCAGCAGCCCCTCACGAAGCCACGGCTTCCGCATGAGGGCCCTGGACAGCCGGTTGTTCCGGGACGGCGCCACGCCGCTGCTCGACCGCGTGAAGCTCCGCAACCGCGTGCTCCAGCGGGTGATCAAGCTGATGTCCTTGAGCCGCCCGGCCAAGGGCCGCAGCGGACGGCGCGGCCGCATCTCCTACGCCCAACTCGGCATCAACCAGTTGGGGGCGGTCTACGAGGCTCTGCTCTCCTACCGGGGCTTCTTCGCCGAGGAGGATCTGTACGAAGTCAAGAAGGCGGGAGACAAGCCCGACGTCTTGGCCAGCGCCTGGTTCGTGCCGGCGCGCGACCTGAGCGAGTACCAGGATGAAGAGAAGGTCTACGACCGGGACGAACAGGGCCGCAAGAAGCTCCGAGTCCATCCGAAGGGCTCGTTCGTCTACCGCCTGGCCGGTCGTGACCGGCAGAAGACGGCGAGCTACTACACGCCCGAGTCGCTCACCAAGTGCGTCGTCAAGTACTCGCTCAAGGAACTCATCCCGGACGAAATGCCCGCCGACCGCATTCTGGACCTCACCGTGTGCGAGCCGGCAATGGGTTCCGCTGCGTTCCTCAACGAGGCCGTGAACCAGCTTGCCGAGAAGTACCTCGACCGCAAGCAGGCCGAACTGGGCGATCGCATCCCGCACGAGGAGTACGCCGGCGAGCTACAGAAGGTCCGGCACTACATCGCGGACCGCAACGTCTACGGGGTGGACCTGAACCCCGTGGCGCTGGAACTGGCCGAAGTCTCGCTGTGGCTGAACTGCATCCACCGGGACGGCCACGTGCCGTGGTTCGGCTACCAACTCCTGTGCGGCAACTCGCTGGTTGGCGCGAGGCGACAGGTGTTCCCGTCGGCGGGCTTGGGCAAGCAGAAACGGAAAGCCGACCTCTGGTTCAACGAGCCGCCGAAGCGGGTCGAGCCGCCTACCGTGTCGTTCGGATCGGGCGCTGGGCGCGGCGGGGATGTGCACCGGGCGCGTGGGGCCGGCGAGACCCGTACCCACGCGCCGCGGCGGCGGCCCGGCACCGTGTACCACTTCCTGGTTCCCGACCCCGGCATGGCGAACTACCGAAACAAGGCGGCGAAGGAACTGGCGCCGGAGAGCTTCGAGCGGATCAGGGAATGGCGCAAGGGGTTCCTTCAGCCCTTCGCTGCCGAGCAGATTGCCGAACTCGAAGCTCTCTCCGACCGCGTCGACGACCTTTGGGCTATGCACGCCGAGCAACTTGCTGGCGACCACCGCATGACCGAGGACACGCTGCCCGTCTGGGGTCAGCCTGCCCCAGAGCGCGAGCGCCGCACTACGAACACATGGAAGGACCGCATTCGCGCCCAGGGCGTTCTCAGCGAAAGCGGGCGCACCGCGAGCCCCTACCGCCGCCTCAAGCTGGTGATGGACTACTGGTGCGCGCTCTGGTTCTGGCCCATCGAAGGAGCAGACCGGCTACCGGATCGCGACGAGTTCTTGAACGAGATCACTCTGGTCCTCACCGGCTCCGTGTTTCAGCCCGGTCTCGGCCCGAACCAGACCGCTGACCTCTTCGGCGAGGAGTACGCCGAGCACGCGGACGAGATTGCCAAGAGGATTACGAACGAGATCGGGATGCTGGACCTCGACAAGCTGTTCGAGCAGTTCCCGCGGCTGAAGTTCGTTGACGAACTGGCCGCGCGCCATCGCTTCCACCACTGGGAGTTGGCGTTCGCGGATGTGTTCTACGGGGAGCGGGCCGGTGGGGAGATCCGTGGCGGCTTCGATCTGGTGGTGGGGAATCCTCCCTGGGTGCGCATCAGGTGGGAGGAGGGCGGCGTTCTGGGTGACTTCAACCCGCTTCTTGCCCTCCGTGGCCTCTCCGCGCCGGAGATGGCGGCGCGGCGTAGCGGCCTTCTTGAACGGGTCCCGAAGTTGCGGCACGTCTGGCTTGCTGAACTTGAGCAGGCCGCGGCTACGCAGAGCTTCCTGAACGCTGGCCAGAACTATCCCCTGCTCGTTGGTCAGAAGGCCAATCTCTACAAGTGCTTCCTGCCGCAGGCTTGGATGGTAGCGGGCCAAGGCGGCGTCACCGGCTTCCTCCACGAGGAGGGCGTCTACGACGATCCGAAGGGCGGCCCGTTCCGGGAAGCGCTCTATCCCAGGCTGCGAGCCCACTTCCAGTTTCTGAACGAGAAGCGGTTGTTCCCGGAGGTCGATCACCATACGTCCTTCAGCGTGAACGTCTGCTGTAGTGCCCGACGCTTGCCCCGTTTCGCGCACATCGCCAACCTCTTCGCGCCAGCGACAGTCGATGCGTGCTTCGAGCACGACGGGCGTGGCGTCGTTCCCGGCATCAAGGACGACGAGAACCGTTGGGCCACAGCCGGGCACGGAGACCGGATCGTCGATGTCGATTCCGAGGCACTCGGCAACTTCGCGGAGCTGTACGACGAGCCTGGGACGCCGCCATCGAGAGCGCGGCTGCCGGCCCTCCATGCAGGATTGCTGCTTGGCGTGTTGCGAAAGTTCGCGGAGCATCCGAGTCGCCTTGGTGATCTAGGAGATGACGTGTACGTCAACTCGAACTGGTGGAACGAGACGATGTCGCAACAGGACGGGTTCATTCGCAGAGAGACATGTTTCCCAACGGGAACGGGAGAACTCGTGCTCTCAGGCCCGCACTACTTCGTCGCCAACCCTCTCAACAAGACGGCTAGGCGGGAGTGTACGAAGAACAGCGACTACGACGTGTTGGACTTGGTATCACTCCCGGAGGACTACCTTCCTCGCACCAACTACGTGCCGGCCTGTGGACCAACCGAGTATCGGCGACGAACGCCGGACGTGACTTGGACGGGTGCAGGCGAGTGCGTGCCGAAGAAGTTGACGGACTACTATCGCTTTGTGAGCCGGAGGATGGTGGGTTCCTCGGCGGAGCGCACCTTGATCGGCGCGCTGGTGCCGAAAGATGTGGCTCTCGTCGATACCAGCGTTGCGACTACGTTTCGTGACAGTGCGACCTGCGTCGAGTTCGCGGCGTTGGCATCCTCTGTCGTGTTCGACTTCTTCATCAAGAGTACCGGCGCGAGCGATGTCCGTTTGGCGTGGTTGAGCCGGTTGCCGCTACTCACCGTCGCGTCTGACGACGACCTTCGACAGAGTCTCCGGAGCAGGATGCTGCGCCTTTGCTGTCTGACCAGCCACTACGCTGGCCTGTGGTCCGAGATCTGCGCCGGAGAGTCAAGGGCCGCTCGTGGCAGGGCGGTCGGTACTGGAGCCACTTTCGGCTCGGAGAGCCCCGCGCCGGGCGATGGCGCTCCGGCCATTGAGGCCTTCCGCGCGGACGCTTGGGCGAAACAGGACTCCCGTCTGCCGCAGGACTTCGATCAGCTCACGCCGGAATGGGGCTGGGACGTAGCTCTGAGGACCGACTACGTCCGCCGGCAAGCCCTCGTCGAGATCGACGTCCTTGCCGCGATCGGTCTCGGCCTCACCCTGGAAGAACTCCTGACCATCTACCGGGTCCAGTTCCCCGTCATGCGCCAGTACGAGGCCGACACCTGGTACGACCGGAGCGGCCGCATTGTCTTCACCGCTTCCAAGGGCCTCCCCGGCGTGGGCCTGCCCCGAAAGGCGCGCAAGGGCGACACGGCCTACGGCCTTCGCACACCGGCCAGCGACCGTAGCCGTAGGGGTATCGCCCTCGGCTGGGAGGACATCCGCGACCTGCGAAAGGGCAGGATCACGCGCCACATCACCGACGACACCCTACCCGGCGGCCCCGTCGAACGGACCATTGAGTACGATGCTCCGTTCGACCGTTGTGACCGCGAGGCCGACTACGCGACGGCTTGGGCGGCGTTCGACAGGCGGCTGGCGGCTGGCGATGACCACTATCCTCACGCAAACTGACGCGGCGCGGCAACGCCCAAGTTCGCTGGCGCCGGGCTGGCGAGGCCGTCGGACGACCTGCGACCTTCGATCCGGTACGGGTCTCCGAACCGCATCTCCCGCTTTGGCCAGCCTCTTTTCCGGAGGCACCTGAGCCATGGAGTCTGCCCAGTTCAAGGTCGATGCGGCTTTGCTACGGGAATTGGGCGAGCGGCTCATCGGGCGTGCTCACATAGCCCTCGCCGAGCTCTTGAAGAACTCGTACGACGCGGACGCTACGAACTGCAGGGTCGAGTTTCGAGCCGACGAGATCGTCGTCGAGGACGACGGGCACGGCATGTCGGAAAAGGAGTTTCACGACTACTGGATGCGCATCGGCACCACGCACAAGACACGACAGAAGGAATCGCGGCGACTCGGCAGGCCGATGACCGGGGCGAAGGGGATCGGCCGTTTGTCGGCTCAGTTCCTGGCCGACGAGATGATCCTCGAAAGCGCGACCGTCGACGATCCTGCTTGCTACCTCTACGCGATTGTCGACTGGTCCGAAGTGCGGCGCGGACAGGATATTGAGACAGTGAATGTGCTCTGGGAGATGCGGGACAGGCAGTCCGACGTCCCCTTCCCGCAGGAGTCGGGAACTCGGATCGTGGCAAGAAAGCTGAGAACGGATTGGGACGAAGGTGAGCTCGAAGACCTGGGCCGGGAGGTCTGGGTCTTGCGGTCGCCGTTCAGGCCTTCTCCCGCGCGGCCAGCCGGCACTTCGGCTCAGGACTTCGTAATCGACATCGAAGCACCTGGAATCCGGAAGGCGCGGGAGGCCTTCGACAAACTGCACGACGCGCTGTTCGCGAACTGGAGGGCGAAGATTCGAGGTCGCCTCAGGAACGGTCGAGCCGGCGGTCGGGCGGTCTTGACTGTCGACTTCAAGCCCGGCTATCCGAAGGGCACGGAGAGCGGCAGGACGTTTCGCGAAACCGTCGTGCTACCGGTGGCCAAGAGCCTGGGTGGCTCCCGGGCGGCTCCTGCCCTTGACCGAGCGGAGTTCGAGATCCTGATCTTCAAGACGCAGGGGCGTCAGCCCGGTGGCGTGCCGGTCACCGAGATGCGGCAGTACCTGCGCCGCTTCGGCAACGTCTCCGTCTACGACAGCGGATTCCGGCTCCCCTACTACGGCGCATCGCAGGACTGGCTGAACGTGGCTCTGGACCAAGGGCGCAGGCTTGTCGCCTCGGAGCTTCTTCCGGCTCGGTTGAACGTTGAGGGACACCTGCTCGATCTTCCCGCGCCGGGACGGATCTTCGGCGCCGTGGACATCGACACGAATCGGGAGTGGCGGGCAGCGGGCAGCGAGGCCGAGCCTGCGCCGGGCACGTTTCTTCAACTGCAACCTGGCAGGGACCGGCTGGCGGACAACGCGGCCTTCAAGCAGCTTCGCCGCCTCGTGCGCTTCTCTCTCGATTTCTACGCTAGTCGCTATCGGCTGTTGGCGTCCCAGATCGCAGAAGAGCGCCGCGCAGCCGAGAAGCCGTCCCGTACGTTCCGCCGCGCCTTGGCGACGCTTGACCGCAACAGGGACGCGATGCCCGCTGATGTGTACCGCGAGGCGAGAAGCGAGGTTGCCGCGGCCGAACGGGCCTCGAAGCGCAACGAGGAAGATCTGGACCACCGCGCTGCGCTGCTCGCGCCGCTGGCGACCGCAGGCATGGGTGCACTGGCGCTGCACCACGAGCTCGCCCGCGAGATCAGGCTCATACAGCAGATTGCGAGGCGGATGAAGGAACTTGCTGAGAGCTTGGAGGTAAACGAGCTCGACCAGGTTGCGGAGAACCTCCTGGCGACTGCCCGCCGCCTCGTCGGGTTGCAAGGTCTCTTCGCGCCGCTGGCGTCTGATGAGGATCGCGAGGCGACGGCGCGGCTGAACGTGGCTGCCGTCGTGGAGACCGCTGTTCGAGCGATGGCGCCCCTGATGCCAGGAGTCAGGGTGGTCATGGATGGATTGCCGAGCGATCTGCGCTTCCCGGTCGGCTCTCTGGCGGAGTGGAACGCCGTGATCCAGAATCTCCTGGCGAACGGCTGGAATGCGACGCTCGACACGGAAGCAGCGAGCATCGCGGTCGATGGCGGCGTCAGAGGGCGTGGCCGGGAGTGGCTACGAGTAAGCGACACAGGTGTGGGCCTCCGCGTGTCGCTGGAGGAGGCGGTGGAACTGTTCGAGCCATTCAAGCGGGATCTCCGAGTCAGCTCGGAGAACCGCTCCCTGATGATCGGAGGTCAGGGCATGGGCTTGGCGATGGTGCGGATGATCGCTGCCCGGCGGTCTGCGCAGGCGGCCTTTGTTAGGCCAGGGGCGGGCTTTTCGACGTCCGTCGAGATCTCGTGGAAGGGGATGTCCAGATGAAGATCCTGGTTTGCGACGATGTTGAAGATCGAGGCCGCGACACGGCCGAGCAGGTCGAAAGCGCTGGCACTGGCCACGATGTGTGCGTTCTACCTCCGGAAGACCTCGCCGCCACCGTCGAAGCTCTCGTCAAGAGGGGAGAGCCCTACTTGAACGGCGGGGAGAATGGACATCCCCCTGTCGTCGCTCTGCCGTTCGCCGAGAGCGAGGTCGATCTTCTCATTCTCGACAACAACCTCGCCCATCTCAGAATCCCTGGGGCGCGGCACACCGCCGAGGCTCTGGCCGGTCACTTCAGGGCGTTTACCGAGATCCCCTACGTCGTCTCCCTGAACAAGAACCGGTACACAGACTTCGACCTGAGGTTTCTGGTCGGGGACTATCAGACAGCGACCGATTCCGCGTTGAATGACGAACATCTCTCGAACAGGGGGCTTTGGTTCGGGCCGCGAAAATCGGGGGAAGTCGAGTTTCGGCCGTGGTACTGGCCGACGCTGAACATGGGACCCGACAGGCGCCGCCGCCAGGTGGAGTTCGTCGAGCGACGGCTGGACCGGCCGCTGTTGCCTGCACTCGGCTTCAGCCGGGAAGTGGCCGAGCGCCTGTCGCTTCACGCAAGGGGTGCCCTTTCCCCTGACGAGGGTTCGGTCGACGACCTCATGGACCTTACGTTTCTGGAGTTCTTCTTGGGTTCGTGCCGTTCCCTCCCGATCAAGGCCGAACGAGAGAACGTCGCAGAGGCGTTGAGGAAGTCATCGGAAGGTAGTCAGGACATCGTGCGGCGCGTCGTGGCACGAGTAGTGGCTGGCGAACTTGAGAGGTGGTTTCGGCGGGATCTGTTGGCACCGCAGGACGTTCTGGTGGACGTGCCTCACCTGGTCGCGCGAATGCCCTTTCTCCTTGGTGGCGGCGCCGAGAGTCTCGACGCCTGGAACGCGTGCGTATCCGCGTCGGCACCGCCATACGGTCTGGAGGATGAAACGTATCGGCGATTCGTCGGTCGGGCCCGATGGCGGCCGGAGCTCTGGACAGGCAGGCCGCTCTTCTCGTGGCCGAAGCTGGATGAGGATCGGGAACTCAACGAGATGTTCTACGCGGACCAAGGGGCCTGGGCTTCGGCTGTCTTTTGCGAGGATCTCTCGCTGTTCCGGCCTTTCCACGACGGCGATTCAGGACGGCCCCGAGAGTTCGAGGCGGAGTTCGAAGGCTCCTGGTGTCGCCGGTACGTCGCGCAACTGCCCGAAGCGAACTACACGCCGCTGAGCCGGTTTGCACTGGTGTAACGCTCTCTGGTCGCGGTCGAGGAAGTCATGCAGCGTTACGCCTCGCGCGCGGCGGAAGACTGGACCAAGCTGGATTCAGCGTCGCACAGGGCGGTGAATGCGGTGGTTACGGGCGGCCTCGCGCGAGACACCGCTTCCGTGAATCGAGTGATCCATGGCAAGTCGGCACCAAGGTTCTTGCCAATGGCGGGGCTATCGGGATTGCAGAAGGCCGGCTACGTTTGGGGTGCCTTTTTGCCGGTGCGAAAGGACGGGAAACTTGTCCAACTGGTCTTGGTATTGCCCGCCTGGGAGGCGTCGCGCTCGTTGGCCTTCAGGTTCGAGAACGGCGGACCCAATAGCCTACACGGCTATTGGCACATGCAGTTCGCGAGAAGTGCCGGCCCGCCCGGCGAGCAGGACTTGCCGTTGCAGGGGGTGCCTGATTGGCTTCCCGACAGTTGGCCGGCGCCGCCGATACCGGGGAAGGACGGGCTCGATGTCTTTTTGGTCATGCTGACGGCGGTCCACGGCTTCGGCGGCGCAGATGGCGGCGATGGGAAGCGCGGCGAACCTCTGGGAGTCGATGGCGTACTGAAGCGTCTGTGGCAACGGGCTGGCAGATCGCCAGAGTGGAAGGCGTGCATGGACAGGCTGAAGAGCATGGGAATCGCTGCGGCCTCACGGCAGGGCGCGTGAGAGCGAACTGGCGCGGTGGCTCAGACCCGGATCTTGAGCAGGAAGTGCTTGTAGCAGCGGACATAGCCGTTCCGCAGCGTGGGGGCGATGCCGTCTAGGGCGGCGGCTAAGCGACCATCCCGGAGGCGGTCTCGAATGGCTCCGGTCTGGCCTTCCGGCGGGAAGACTGCGTAGACTCCGTTGGACGGCACGGCACCCGAGCGGTCGAGGGCGACTTGCGGGCTCTTGGCGAGCCCGGGGATCAAGAGCTTCGGGGCTTGCCAGTCGAGTGGGCGGAGTCGGTCGATTGTCCGGTACCAGGGTGCGCCGTTCTTGACGATGGAGCGTCCGCGAAGTTCCGGCTCGAAACGCCTCAGGCGTTGTGCAAGTAGCGGGAAGTCCTTGATTTCTCGGAGACGGCCTCGGTCATCGAACACGGAAATCACCTGTCGGCCCTTCCATTCGACGGCACCTTCCGGTAGCTCTGTGCTGTCGAGCCACGGGTGGAGGAGCTCCGCTTCGACGTCCTGCTCGCCTCGCTCAAGGACGAAGGCAGGCGTGTGCCCGAGCGCCGGCCCGACGCGGATCGTGCAGCCGAGCTCTTCGAGTGTCCGGCCCTTGGAAGGTGCGAGCGCCGGGCTGCACCGGCGAGGCGTTCGCCGCTTGGCTGCAATCAGGACGGTGGGATAGGCGGCTACGGGTCGGTCGAAGGCCGTGGCTGCCGGGATCGGGTCGTTCGCGAGCACTTCCAGGCGAGGGAGCCACTTCAGGCGGAAGCGCTCGGCGAAGGCCATGTAGAGCCAACGGTCGGCGCAGAGAAAGCCGATTCTCCCGTTTAGCCCGAGGAGGGCGAGCGATCGGTCGAGAAAGGGGAGAAAGATGTCGCCGCGGGCCGCCTCTGGCGGTAGGCAACGCTGGTAGTCGGAGCGAAGCGCTTTGGGAACCTTGGACCAGCGGAGGTAGGGCGGGTTGCCGACGACATGGGTGTAGGGTTTGATCGGCGGATCGCTCAAGAGGAAGTCTGCGTTTCGGATCCACGCAGTGGAGCACGCGGAGGCTGTCCGGTGGTGTAGCCCGTGGCAGCGAAGGGCTTCTCGAACCCGTTGGCGAGCTTCCCCAGCAGCGCCAGGGTGGAGTTCGAACGCCGTGATACGGGTGCGAAGCTGGCGTGCCCGTGGTTCGATTCCGCGGTTCCGATAGGAGTCCACAAGGCGGATCGCCGCTCGCAGGACAAACTCGCCGGCACCGGCGGCCGGCTCCAGGAGGCGTGCCTTCGAGAGGTCGGAGTCGGCGCTCCAGCCGACCTGGTCGAGTATTCGGCCGGCGACCGCAGGCAGCGTGTAGACTCCACACGCTTGGTGGAGTTGGTCGACCGCCTGTATGTGGCTAGGGCCGCGGTCGTCGGGAGGAACGTCGGCAGCGTCGGTCGATTTGGGGAGCCTCGACGTCGTACTGGGCGCGGACGATTCCGGTTGGGCGGCGGCGGTGGAGCCCGGGGAGAAATCGAAGGTCATGCTGGTTTCAGGACTGTTCGCCGGCATTGGCGGCTTTGAGTTGGGGTTTGAGCGAGCGGGTCATCGGACCACGCTGCTCTGCGATGAGTGCGAGCACGCCTCTCGTGTCCTTGGCCGGCGGTGGCCGAAGGCCCGTCTTCATGCCGATGTGGCAGTCCTCGCTGGCCTGCCCGACGACGCTGAGGTCGTGACCGCCGGGTTCCCGTGCCAGAACTTGTCGATGGCTGGCGACAAGACCGGTCTGGACAACGGCGGGAAGAGCACCATCGTAGACAGCCTTTTCCGCTTGCTTGAACGTCGAGCCGTACCTTGGGTCGTCATCGAGAACGTGTACTTCATGCTGCATCTGAAGCGAGGCAAGGCCATCGATTCGATTCTGAGGCGACTTGAGCAGCTGGACTACCGGTGGGCGTACCGTGTGGTAGACACCCGGTCCTTCGGTCTTGCCCAGCGCCGTCGGCGAGTGTTCATCGTCGCGAGTCAAGCAGGAGACCCCCGGCAGGTACTGCTGGCTGACGATGCGCCAACGAAGAGGTCCCACGGAATCGATGTGACGCGACCGGTGGGTGCGCGGCCCGTTGGCTTCTACTGGACGGAAGGCCGCGTGGGGCACGGGCTGACGGTCGACGCCATTCCGCCCCTGAAAGCGGGTTCGACGTTGGCGATACCGTCGCCGCCGGCGGTCCTTCTGCCTTCCGGCCGGGTTGTCACGCCGCCGATAGAGGCGGTAGAACGGCTCCAGGGCTTCCCCCCGGGTTGGACTTCGGTCTTGCAAAAGGACGCCGGCAGACAGCGCTGGCGGCTCCTGGGGAACGCAGTGTCGGTTCCAGTAGCGGAGTGGATTGGGCGCCGACTCGCTGAGCCGGTCGAATACGATGACAGCGTCGACACGCCACTTGAACCGGAGTCGCCGTGGCCGAACGCCGGCTGGAAACTCAATGGCCGCAGGATGGTGTCGCCGGTCTCCGAGTATCCCGTCATGAGGCGTCTGGGAAGGTTGTCCGCCTTTGCCACGGACAAGTGGCCGAGTCTGTCGGACCGCGCCCTGAGAGGCTTCACGACGAGAGCGCGGGAAGGCAGGCTCCGCTACCCGCCTGGGTTCCTCGACTCCCTGGAAGCGAATCTCGGCATCGGGCACCGTTGAACTCTTGCCGGAGACGTTGAGCCTCACGGCTCTTCTCGGCGTACTTCCAGCACGTCAACGCCGCCGACCCCCTCGATGTCGTGCAGGGCCGATGCGACCGCCTCGTCAAAGCTGACGGCATCGCGGTCGAAGGCGATGTACTGAACGCCCTCCGACCTGCCGATGGTCGTGTCATCGCAGCCCGCTTCGAACACTCGGTCGACCCACCGCTCATCCTGCAGGTCCGGTCCGTCGACGATCAGTGTGAAGTGGTAGGTCGGCATTCCTGGCCTCCCGGCCAACTCCGCCACGATACCCGACGCGCTGTCGCGGACTCCGGCCGGCTCTGCCAGTGCCCGTCGTCAGTCGCGATAGAGGACGTAGAGTGTCGGCGATCCCGCCAACGGCCGTGCCACCGCGCTCCGATACGCCCCAGTGATCCCATCCGCCGTCTCCTCCGAAGTCGCCGACGCCCTCCGGTCCTTCCTCTCGACGGGCTTCGGCCCTTCCAACCCTGAGCTCGCCGGCGTCATCGACGATTTCCTGGCCGAACCCGAGAACCTCGTCAAGGGGCCGTATCTCGCCATCGCCCTGCCGTACCGGCATGCGCCGGAAGGCGGCGAGCCGTTCCCGGAGGTGCCGCTCGGCTACACGCCGTACCGCCATCAGCGGGCCGCGTTCTCGCGGCTTGCCGCTGGCGCGGGGCGCTCGACCGTCATCGCTACGGGCACGGGTTCGGGCAAGACGGAGTGCTTCCTGCTGCCGATTCTCGACCACTGCCGCGAACAGGCGGGTACGCCGGAGGGCCGAAAGGGGATCAAGGCGATCATCGTTTATCCGATGAACGCGCTGGCGACGGACCAGGCTCGGCGCATCGCGAAGACGATTCATCGGAACTCGGCGCTGCGCGGCCGCGTCACCGCGGGGCTCTTCATCGGCCAGGCCGCGCGTGCTCCGCAGGTGGGCATGGGGCCGGAGCACATCGTCGCCGACCGGGAGAGTCTCCTGGAGCGTCCGCCGGACATTCTGCTCACGAACTACAAGATGCTCGACTACCTCCTGGTTCGGCCCTCGGACCAGCGGCTCTGGCGGCACAACGAGCCGGGCACGCTGCGCTACCTGGCGGTCGACGAGCTACACACGTTCGACGGCGCGCAGGGCACGGACCTGGCTTGCCTCATTCGGCGGCTGCGCGCTCGGCTCGGCGCGGACGAGAGCCTGATCTGCGCCGGCACGTCGGCGACGCTGGGCGGCGAAGGCGCCGAGCCGGAGTTGCGCGCCTACGTGTCCCAGATCTTCGATCAGCGGTTCGGGCCGGGTTCCATCGTGGGCGAGTCGCGGCAGAGCATCGACGAGTTCCTGGCCGGTTCGTTGATCGAGGGTTACCTGATGCCGCGCGGCGACCTTGCGGGGTTGCTGAACCGCCGGCAGGAGTCGACGGAGGCGTACGTCCGCGCGCTGCACGAACTGTTCTTCGGCGTGCCCATCGAGGGCGATCTCGAGTCGGACGGCTGGCGGGTGGCGTTGGCCGACCGCCTGCGGGAGCACGCCACCTTCGTGAACCTGCTGAGGGTGCTCGACGGGCGCCCCGTGCCGGTGGCGGAGGTAGCGAACCGACTTCGCCGGAGCTTGCCCGTGGCGAGCGAGCGCGAGGCTGTCGGCGTGCTCGATGGAATGTGCGCTCTGATCTCGGTAGCGCGCAGGCGTGAGGGCGGGAGCACGACAGGCCGGCTGCTGCCGTTTCTGCAGGTCGGGCTGCACCTCTGGGTTCGGGAGCTCCGCCGCATGGTCTGCGGAGTCGGGGACGTTGCCGCTTCCCGAGGTTCCCACGAGGGCGCCACACTCGAGTCCGACGGCGAAGCGTTGAGCGGAACGAGCGAGGACGCCGACGCCGGTCCGCGCACGCTGCATCGCCTGCGTCACTCCGACGACCTGAAGCCGGACGACCCGTCTGTCCACCTGCCGCTGATTCAGTGCCGCGAGTGTCGCGCCACCGGCTGGGGCGCCGTCAAGAGCGGCGGAAAGGAAGGCATCGAACGCGACCTGCCCGTCTTCTACAACCGGTTCTTCGCTCGCGACGTCGACGTGCAGTACCTCTTCCCGGGCGAGGCGCCGTCGCCTGCCAGGGGCATCCACGGCACGATCTGCGGCGGCTGCGGCCGGCTCACCGCGAGTGCGGAGAATGCCGGCAAGCCGTGCGCCGGTTGCGGGGCAGACCGGGTGCTGCGCGTGTTCCGCCCGGAGTCCGTCGTCAGGAAGAGCTTCCGCGGTGGGCGGGGCTCCAGGATGCAACTGAGCCGCGACTGTCCCTACTGCGGCGCCGTGGAGGCGTTGATCATCTTTGGTGCGCGAGCGTCCAGCCTGCTCAGCGTGGCGCTGGGTCAGACCTTCGCTTCGCGCCACAACGACGACCACAAGGTCATCGCGTTCTCCGACAACGTGCAGGATGCCGCTCACCGGGCCGGTTTCGTCGCGGCGCGGACCTGGCCGAACAACGTGCGGGCGGCGATCGCTCAGGTCGTGGAAGAACACGGCGAGATCAGGTTGTCCGAGCTGATCGGCGGCGCGGATGACGACGGCCGGGTGGTGGCCCGCTGGCGTGGCGGAAGCGCGAGCACGGGAGCTTCCGAAACGTTCGACGCCAGGCGCTTCGTGAGCGAGTTCATTGCCCCGGACCGCTTGTGGCTTCAAGACTTCACAGCCCTGAAGAGCCAAGGCCGGTTGCCGCGGGGATCCGACCTGCCCGGTCTCGTGGCCCGTCGGTTGCGCTGGGAGGCCCTTGCAGAGTTCGGCCATCGGTCGACCATCGGGCGGACACTGGAACGCACGCGCGCGGCCGCGATTGGCGTGGATCGTGAACGGCTCGACGGGGCCTGCGGCGAGGCCCACGGCCGCATCCGCGAGATTGGGGGCCTGCGCGAAATAGACGGCGACACGGTGCGCGCCCTGTTGCTCGGCATCCTGCGCCGCATGAAGACGCGTGGGGCAATCTGGACCGACCTTGTGCAGGGGTTCCTGGTAAACGGCGCGAGCCGCTGGTGGCTGACCAGGCGGGAGATCGCCCTTCCGGACTTCGGCCCGCGCTCGCCGCTGCCCGTGTTTCCGACGGACGGGTCCGCGAAGGGCGATGGACTGGAGCCGCTCCACGGGCAAGGCGCGCGCCGGTCGTGGTACCTGGACTGGGCGGCCAAGGTCCTGGCGCCCCTCGACCCCCTCTCTGCCACGCACGACGCGGCCGATGTGCTCTTGGCCGCCCTCGACTCGCTCAAGACCGCCGGACTGGTCCAGCGCGTAGATGCCGGCAGCGCCCGGGCATGGGCTCTCGACCCGACCGGCCTGTACGCGACATCCCGCGTTGCGGTAATGCACTGTGAGAGGTCGAACCGGGTGCTAGTGGTCCCGGAGCGGGAAGCGGATCTCTGGCAAGGAGTTCCCTGCCTCGATCTTGCGGCCTTCGACTCCTACGGCCGCCATGAAACGCCGCCGCCAACGTGGTTCGGGCATCTGTACCGGAAGACCGCTATCCGCCGCCTCGTGTCTGCAGAGCACACCGCGCTCCTGACACGGGAAGAGCGCGCGGAGATCCAGGAACGATTCGCCGACCCGGAGTCGAAACCGTGGGAGCCCAATGTGCTGTCGGCCACGCCGACCCTGGAGTTGGGAATCGACATCGGCGACCTGTCGACGGTGGTGCTCTGCTCCGTTCCGCCGGCGCAGCAGAACTATCTCCAGCGCGTTGGAAGGGCTGGCAGGCGAGACGGCAACGCGCTCACGCTGACCGTGGCGACCGGACGGCCGCACGATCTCTACTTCTACGAGGAGCCGCTCGACATGTTGGGGGGCAACGTCGAGCCGCCCGGCGTGTTCCTGAATGCGTCGGCCGTGCTGGAGCGGCAGCTCACAGCGTTTTGTTTCGATCGCTGGGCGGCCACCGGCGTCGCCGGGGACGCGGTGCCGCATCGGATCAGCGCGGTACTCGACAGCGTGGAGAAGACGGCGCTGGACCGCTTCCCGTACCCGTTGTTCGACTTCGTCCAGGAACGGGCGGAGGCCCTGCTCGAGGATTTCTTCGCTGCCTTCTCGGACAACCTGGACCCGGCGTCCAGGACTTACCTGCGCGGGTTTCTGGACGGCGATGCCGATGGTCAGCCGTCGCTGCGGCTTCGCCTCCTGGATCGCTTCGCCGAGGTCGCCAGGGAGCGCAAGTCGCTGCGCGCGGAGGTCGACACGCTGCGGCGACGAATCGGGGCCTTGCGGCGCTCTCCCGAGGACGACTCGGTGGAGGGGGAGATCGAGGAGTTGAAGGACGAACGCGCCGGCCTGCAGGGCCTGCTGCGCCGTTTGAACCGCCGCAACACGTTCAACTTCCTGACGGACGAGGGCCTCTTGCCGAACTATGCCTTCCCGCAAGAGGGCGTCACGCTGAAGTCGGTCATCTATCGGCAGCGGGAACGAGGCAACCAGGACTCCGCGGGCGAACGCGCCGCTGCCCCGGAGCGGGCCGGATACTCGCACGAGACGTACGAGTACATGCGACCGGCGGCCTCCGCTCTCGGCGAACTGGCGCCGGAGAACCACTTCTACGCGGGAGGTCGTCGGGTGCAGATCGATCGGATCGATCTGCGGTTGTCGGAGATCGAGTCGTGGCGGCTGTGCCGGACTTGCAGTTACTGCGAGCGCGTCGATGTCCGTGACGGCTACGTGACGTGTCCGCGTTGCGGCGATTCGATGTGGGCGGACGAGGGCCAGCGCCGCAACATGTTGCCGCTCCGACTCGTGCATGCGACCACGCCCGATCGTTACAGCCGCATCGTCGACGAGCGGGACGATCGTGAGCCGCTCTTCTACACGCGGCAGCTCGTTGCCGACTTCGAGCCGGACGCGGTCGAGCGCGCGTATGCCATGCCCAGGAGCGATCTGCCGTTCGGCTTCGAGTACATCTCGTCGGCGACGTTCCGCGAGATGAACTTCGGTCGGCTGGGCCAGCAGGGCCAACCGACGATGTTCGCCGGCTGTGAGCTGCCGCGGGACGGTTTCCGCATCTGCGGGAGGTGCGGGAAGGTCCAGGGGCGCCATGAGGACGAGCCGGTTCATGCGCGAACGTGTCCGGCGCGAAGTGCCGCGCGGACTGGAGGTGGCGCCAGCGCCGAGTCGAGCGCGTTCGGAGCGGTCGAGGGCGACGACTCGGGCGGCGACAGCGACATTGTGGAGTGCCTCTACCTGTACCGCCAGTTCCGGTCCGAAGCGGTTCGGATGCTCCTTCCCGTGGCGGTGGCACTCGGCTCCGAGCGGCGCGTAGCGTCCTTCGTTGCGGCTCTGGAGTTGGGCCTGAAGGGGTGGTTCAGCGGGCAGATCGACCACTTGCGCGTCATGACGAGCGAGTACCCGGATGCCGGAACGAATACGCGTCGCCGCTATCTGATGCTCTACGACACGGTGCCGGGCGGCACCGGCTACCTCAAGGAACTGATGAGCGAGCCGTCGAAGCTGCTCGGCGTGTTCGGGACGGCGTTGGACGCGCTGAGGGTTTGTGGGTGCAACGACGATCCGGAGAAGGACGGCTGCTATCGCTGCGTGTTTGCGTATCGGCGCGGTCGCGATATGGCCAGCACATCCAGGACGACGGCGGTGGAGATTCTGAAGGCCATTCTCGCCCAGGCTGAGGCTCTCGAGGAGGTCGAGGGACTCGCTGCCGTGAAGTTCGCGCCGCCGGTCGAGAGCGAGTTGGAGGAGCGTTTCGTCGAGGCACTGCCGGGAGTTGCGGTGGACGGCGAAGCCGTTCGCGTTCGGCGCGACCTGGTAGGCGGCAAGCCGGGGTACGTGCTGACCGTGGCTGGCTCGACCTGGTACATGGAGCCGCAGGTGGATCTAGGGCCTTCCGACGGCGTTGCGGCGCCCTGCCGCCCGGACTTCGTCATCCGCCCGGCGCGCGCGTCGAGCGGACAGCCGCCGATTGCCGTGTTCACCGACGGATTCGAGTTCCACCGTGACCGAACCGACGACGATTCGCTGAAGCGGCTGGCGCTTGTGCGGGCCGGCTATCTGGTCTGGTCGCTGACGTGGCGGGACGTCGTGGGAGAGAAGCCCGAGGATGCTGCCTTCGACTTACTCGGCGCCGGGGACACGGAGCTTCAAGCCGCACTGGACCGGCGGTGGGACGTTGGAGCTTTGCGTGCCCGTCTTGCGGCCGGATCGTCGCTGGAACTCCTCGCGCGTTACCTGGCTGACCCTCGGCCCGAGCGGTGGAAGCAGGCAGTCTTCGCGATGCTGTGCGGCCTCTTCGACACCGGAGAGATGCTGGGAGGAGGCCTGCGGTCCCGGTTCGAGGAAGGACTGGCGGCGACCCTGCCCGAAGGAGGTCGTACGGCCTTCGAGGATCTGGAGCAACCGGTTGCCCGAACGGGCCTGGGCGCCTGGGCAGGCACGGGGCCAGATGCCGCGGAGCTCTTGCTCGCACTGCCCCTGGCCGCCGTGGAGCGGGGCGACCCGGAGGGCATGAAGGCGGTCGTCCATCTGCACGACGATGTGGAGGGACGAGCCAGGGACGACTACCGCCAAGTGTGGAACGCCACGCTCAGGCTGTTCAACCTCCTCCAGTTCCTGCCCGGGGCCTGGTGGACTACGCGCCGGGGAATCGAAGGGCGGCTCTACGATGTCCTCCACGGGTTTGCGGCCCTGACGCCCGCGTCGGCACGAGACGACGCGCCTTGGCGGGAGGCGTTCGAGTTTGCGGCGCCCGACCTGCTGCCAGTGCTGGAGACGCTCTCAGGCGGCGGCGCGCCTGCGCCGGAGGTGGGATTCGAGCTGTGCGGCGAGGACGGCGTGGTGGTTGCGGAAGCGGAGCTCGCGTGGCCCAGGCGCCGGTTCGCCGTCGTGTGGCCGGAGCACCCGGAACAGAACCGAGGTCATGGCGGGAGCGGGGTGGCAGGTAATCTCCGGCGACCTTGACGACGTGATGCGTGCGGTCGTCGAGGCCTTTCCCCGGGAGGATTGATGGTCAGCACTGCAACGATGGCGATGTCGAGCGACTTTCTCGAGGCCTACGCCCGGTTGCCGCGGCCTCAGCAGAAGGGCGTGCGATCGCTCATCTCGAAGTTCAACGTCGACTCGACGGCCAGCGGACTGAACTACGAGCGGATCCACGGGGCACGGGACCGGCACATGCGGTCGCTGCGCATCGACCGGGGCTATCGGGCCATCGTGCTCAAGCCGGACCGCGGCGACGTCCACATGCTGCTGTGGGCCGCCAAGCATGACGACGCGTACGACTGGGCCGAGCGGCACGAATGCCGGATCAACGCCGAGACGGGAGCGCTCCAGGTCTACGAGCCCCAACCGGCTGCCCCTGCTGACCTCGGGGCGAAGGGCGAGGATGCCACGCCGGCCGCGGCCGACCGACCGTCGGCCTTCGAGGACTTGCGCGATCGCCAACTGGCGCGTCTCGGCGTTCCTGCCGCCATGCTGGAGGAGGTGCGCGCGGTGCGCGACGACGTGGAACTCGACGCCATGCAGGCGCGGTTGCCGGTTGAAGCGTACGAGGCGCTCTTCCTGTACCTGGCTGGCGAGTGCTACGAGAGGCTTGTGCTGGAGCGTGAGGCCGCCCCCGAGCCGGTCGACACGAGCGACTTCGAGAAGGCTCTGAACCGGACCGATTCCCAGGCCCGGTTCGTGGTCGTGGACGACGAGGTGGAACTGGAGGCGATGTTGAACGCGCCCCTGGAGCGCTGGCGGGTCTTCCTGCATCCGTCGCAGCGTCGCCTCGTCGAACGGAACTGGAACGGCCCGGTGAGAGTGCTCGGCGGCGCCGGCACGGGCAAGACCGTGGTTGCGATGCACCGGGCCCGGTGGCTTGCCCGCAACAGCCCGAGCGGCGGCCGCATCCTGTTCACGACCTTCACCAGAAACCTGGCCGCTGACATCGAGAACAACTTGCGGTCCATCTGCACGCCGGACGAGATGGCGCGCATCGAGGTGACAAACCTGGACCGCTGGGTGATCGGTTTCCTGCGGGGTCGTCGCTACGAGTCTCGCGTCATCTACGGGCGCCATCAGGAGTCGTGGGAGTTGGCACTCGACCAGAAACCCCAGGATCTCGACTACGGGAACGCCTTCTACCGCGACGAATGGGAGCGGGTCGTTCTTGCCAACGGTGTGACGACCGAAGAGGAGTATCGGCGCGTGCCTCGAGTCGGACGCGGGACGCGGTTGCACCGCGCAGCGCGGGTCAAGGTGTGGCGGGTGTTTGAGGAATACCGCGCGCAGCTCGCGGAGCGCGGTCTGAAGGAGGTCGACGACGCGTATCGGGACGCTGCTGCACTGCTGGAAGCCGACCCGCCCGCACTGGAGTACACGACTGTCATCGTCGACGAGGCCCAGGACATGGGCTCGCAGGCGTATCGCCTCATCCGCAGCATGGCCTCGCCTGGGGCCGACGACCTTTTCATCGTCGGGGACGGCCACCAGCGCATCTACGGTCGGAACCGGGTCGTGCTTGGGCGGTGCGGGATCGAGATCCGTGGTCGCGCCCGAAAGCTCCGCCTCAACTACCGCACGACGCAGCAGACATGGAACTGGGCGACCGGACTGCTCGCAGGCTGCAGCATCGACGATCTCGACGGTGGCGCAGACGACAACCACGGCATCAGGTCTTTGACCCTCGGGCCGGAACCGCAGGTGCGGGTGTTCGAGACGCGGGACGAGCAGACCGCCGCCCTCGTCGAGTGGCTGCAGGCGTTGCGCGAAAGAGGCGAAGGGCTCAGGAGCACATGTGTGGTCGCCCGGACGCACAAAGAGCGCAACGCCTTGGCAGTGAGCTTCGGCGAGTACGAGTTGCCCGTCTTCGTGCTCGAGGCCGACGACCTCGACGACCGTGAGCGGGAAGGCGTCCGCTTGGCCTCCATGCATCGCGTAAAGGGGCTCGAGTTCGACCGGGTGGCTATCGCGAGCGTGAACAAGGGACTCGTCCCACTGCGCGCTGCCGTCTTCGCTCGCGGCGACGAAGCAGGCCGCGCGGCGGCCGAGACGGAGGAACGGGCGCTCGTCTACGTGGCGGCGACGCGTGCGAAGAAGGAACTGCTGGTGCTTGGCTTCGGCGAGCCGAGTCCGTTCGTGGCCGTACTCTGAAGAACCTCCTGCTACTCGCGGACGACGCCGGCCCAATTCTCGGCCTCGTAGAGCAGGTCGAGAGTTGGCAGACTGGCCTGAACGCGTTGCAAATGGTCCGCCGCCTGAGCCGGGTTGTACATCAGGAGGCTCGGTCCAGTAGGGCTGGCCGTGGGCGACTCGCCGCAGAAGCCTGCCTTCGGCTATCGCTCGGCGCACGCAGAGGAGGTGGTTGGAGACTGAGCCGTCGCGGTCGAAGAGCACCTGGCCGTCGATGGCCGCTTCGGCCCAGAGGCCACTGAAAGTCTCTTCTTCGGGCAAGTGGACGAAGTGCGCGTCGACCCGCCGTCCTTGCCACGCGATTGGCTCGGCGTCCCATGTGCGGTACAGGTCCCGATTGAGCCGGAGGTGCCGGTCGGCGACGATGAGCGCATCGACGTCGGATGTCGCGGTCGCCTCGCCGCGGACCCACGAGCCGTGGAGGAGCACAGCCTTCAAGCTGTCTCCGGCGACGGTCCGCGCGCGGGCAAGCAGCGTGGCGTCGTCGCCCCGCTCGTCGTGGAGGAAGTCTCCGTGCTCGACGGCGGACGGACCGGGTTTCAAGAGCTTGGCGCAGCGCTGCCCGATCTCGTGAAGCTCGCTGGCCAAGGAATCGGCGCGACTCCGCCGTTGCTCACGGTCCAGCCGTTCACGGAGGGCGACGGTGATCGCCCCGATCTTCGTCTCGCCGGTAAGGCGAGCCAGCTCGGCGGCGAGGCGGCAGGCTTCCTCGTTCTTGACGTTTGGGCTCATGGCGGTTTGCGGGGCATAAGTCGCCGATCGTTCTGCTCCGAGGTCACGGTATCTCACGATTCCGGACAGCCGTACGCTCCGTCCCGATCCGGGCCGCCGTTCCCATCCACCTGCATTTCTGTCATCCTGTATCGGCCCCATGACAGACGAGCAGACGACGGCCTCACCGCGGGTGCTTTGGGGTTGCAGCACGTCGCGGACGCTGCGCCCGCTCTGGGCGTTGGCCGAGTTGGGGCTCGACTACGAGCACCGGCCGATCGGTCCGCGCACGGGGGAGACGCAGACGGAGGCGTTCACGCGGCTCAATCCGCGGCAGAAGATCCCGGTGCTCCAGGACGGCGATCTGACGCTCGCGGAGAGCGCGGCGATCGTGAACTACCTGGCCGAGAAGTACGGTGAACCGGACGGTCAGATGCCGGCGGCGGGCAGCGAGGCCCGGGCGCGCTACGACCAGTGGGCGTTCTTCGTGATGACGGAGCTCGACGCCCACACGCTCTACATCATCCGCAAGCATCGCGACCTCGCTCACTTGTACGGCGAGTCCCCGACCGCGATCCAGGCCGCGTCGGAGGGGTTCGCCAAGCAGTCGGAGGTGGCGGAACTCGAGTTTGCGGACGGACGGGAGTTCCTGCTGGGCGACCGCTTCACCGGCGTCGACATCCTGCTCGGCAGTTGCCTGGACTGGGCGGTTGCCTACAGCGAGCCGATTGGCCCGCGGCTTACCGCCTACCGGGAGCGGCTGAATGCCCGGCCGGCCTACGCCCAGGCCGTCCAGGCGAATTTCTTCGCCAGACCGGAACTCTTGCCGCCGTCGCTGGCGGACGGCGACTCGGCAGCGGCCGGCGGATCACCCTGAGCGGTCGACACGATAGAGGAGGAGCCCCCTGATGACTCCGCTTGCCATCAAGATCATTGCCGGCGTCTCGATCCTGGGGATCGCCATCGTCGGCGGCATGATTCCCATCCTCGTCTCGAAGCAGCAGGCGAGCCGCCGGTATCTCTCCCTGGGCAACGCGCTCGCCGGGGGCATCTTCCTCGGCGTCGGGTTCGTCCACCTGCTGCCTGAGGCCGACGAAGCGCTCCGGAACGTGGTGGACTATCCCTTGGCGCCCCTGCTCGCGGCGCTGGGAGTCGGCCTGCTGCTCCTGATCGACCGGGTCGTTCTCGAAGGCCGCAACTCGATGCTCGGCCAGGACGACGAGCCGACGAGGCCGCCGTTCTACGCCTTCGTCCTGCTCATCGTGCTGTCCGTACACTCGATCATCGCGGGGATGGCTCTCGGTCTGCAGCCCGAAGCCGCGGCCGCGCTGGTCGTCATGCTGGGCATCCTGTTCCACAAGGGGTCCGCCGCGTTCGCGCTGATCGTGACTGCCCACTCCGCGGGCAACCGGAAACTGTGGCAGACGCTGTGGCTCTTCGCGGTCATGACGCCGATCGGGATCGTGCTTGGCACTGTGGCCGGGCAGGTGTTCGAGGGGAGAACCGCTCTCATCTTCGAGGGCAGCTTCAACGCGATCGCGGCGGGCACCTTCATCTACGTGGCGGTGATGGATGTGCTCGATGCGGAGATGTCAAGGGAGCGGGATCGGGTCGCCCACTACGTCCGGAGCTCCCTGATGGGTGAAGACGACGTTCCGATGCCCGAGCAGGACCGCGACCGTTGGCTCAAGTTCGCGCTCGTGGTGATCGGCATCGGCGCGATGGCGGTGATGGGCCTCTGGCACCAGCACTCGCACCTCGGTCACTCGCACGATGACGGTCACGATCACGGCGCCCAGCATGAGGCTCACGATCATGACGAGGCGGCCCACGATCACGACGGGGCCGGTCACGATGTCGACGAAGCGGGCCACGAAGACCACGACGAGGCCGGCCACGACGAGGACGACCATGATCACGAGGACCATGCGTCGGCCGTCGGGCCGCCCGGCAGACTCGGGCTACTGCCGGAAGCAGGTGCGCTGGCCGTCTAGCGTTTCGACGTCGACGCCGAGCTCGCCGGTGGCCTCCGCGCCGTTCTCGCGCAGGATGAAGGCGACCAGGTCGGCTGAGGCCGCGGGGCCGATCGTCCCTTCGCGGCCCTGGGGCATCGTCTCGCGGATCGTCCGGTAGAGCCCGCTGGCGGCGCGGTTCGACCAGTAGCTCGTGAAGCTGCGGCCGGCGAGAGCCGCGCCCTGGGCGCCGCCGCGCAGGGTCGGTCCGTGGCACTCGGCGCATTCCTGGTAGAGGGCCGCGCCGCGCTCGGCCTGCTCCGCGGAGAAGGTGGCGCAGGGCGCCGAGGTCTCGAGCAGGGGCGCGTCGATCATGATCATCGGCGGCGGCTCGGCGGCCGCGGCCGTGACGACCGGCTGCTCGATGGGACCGCGCCCGGCGGTGTCGGAGAGCTTGAAGGCGTAGAGCATGTTCGAGCCGGAGCGCGCGGGCAGGTTCCCGAAGCGGTTGAAGAGGCCGCTCAACAGGTCGCCGCCGCCCGCGGTCACCGCGACGTACTGCTCGCCGTCCACGGCGAAGCTGACCGGGAAGCCGGTGACCGGTCCGCCGAGCACCGTCTCCCAGAGGACGTCGCCGGACTCGGCGTGGAAGGCCCGGAAGCGCCGGTTCGTGTTGCCGGCGAAGACGAGTCCGCCGCCCGTCGTCATGACCGACATCGTCCCGGCGGGTTCCTCGAACCGCCACAGGGACTTTCCCGTGCGCGCGGAAACCGCGTCCAGGCGTCCGACCGTCGTCTTGTTCGGCGCCAGTTGCATCCGGAAGTTGATCCCGTAGCCCTGGGGCGGTCCCTCGCCGGTCCCGGTGATGATCGGCGACATGCAGACGTCCTGAAGCGGCGCGTAGACGGCCTCCGTCAGCGGGCTGTAGGCGGCGGTGGGCCAGTCCTTTCCGCCGCTCGCCGCCGGGCAGACGACGCCGTACTCCTCGTCGCGGGCCTTCGGGATGACCTCTTCGTTCACGGTGACCGTGCCGGTATGCGGGTCGATGTGCGTGATCACGTTCTGGAACACGGTTTCGCGTGCCCACAGGAACTCGCCGGTTTCGCGGTCGAGGGTCCATAGGATTGCCGTCTTGCCGGGGAAGCCGGTCATCACCCGTCGACGCTCACCGTGCTCGAGATCCGGGTTGATCGACCAAGCGGCCTCCTCGTCCGGCTCCATTTCGAGATCGACGAGGATGCGCTCGAAGGGATGGTCGAGGTCCCAGTTGTCGCGCGGCAGGTGCTGGAAGTACCACGCGAGTTCGCCGGTGTCGGCGCGGAGCGCGAGGGTGCTGTTCGAGTAGAGCAGCGAGCCGGCGCCGCTGCCGCGAAGCACTTCGGGCGAGGGCGCCGGCACCGACGTGCCCCAGTAGACGAGGTCGAGGTCCGGGTCGTAGGAGCCGACGTGCCAGGCGCCGACGTGGAACCGGCGCTTGAGCGGCAGGCCGCCCCAGGTTTCGTCGCCGGGTTCGCCGGGCCTCGGGATCGTGTAGAAGCGCCACAGCTCCCGGCCGTCCTCCGCGTCGTGCGCGGTGATGTAGCAACCGCCGGCTACCGACATGTTGCACGAGCGTCCGCTGATCACCTTGCCGTTCGCGATGATCGGGCCGGACGAATGGGCGATGTGGCTGTTCCCGACCCGGGTCTCCCAGACCAGTTCGCCAGTGTTCGCGTCCAGGCGGATGATGAAGGCGTCCATCGTCGCGACGAAGAGGCCGTCCTGCCAGATCGCGATGTTGCGGGTGATCCGGCCCAGGGCCTGGCTGAAACGCCGCTCGGGGTTCGTCCCTTCGGGATCCAGGTAGTTGTGCTCCCGGCGGTACTCCCAGATCAGGTCGCCGGTGCGGGCGTCGAGGGCGTGGATCACGTCCTCGGGCTGTGGCAGGTAGACGATTCCGCCTCGCACCAGGGGCGTCGCCTCGTTGGGACCGGCTTCCATCGGCGCCGCCCAGGCGAAGTCGAGTTGCCCGACCGTCTCCGTGTTCACCGCGTCGAGGGCGCTGTAGGCCCAGGCCGACAGGTTGCCGCGGAAGCTCAGCCAGTCGCCGTTCGGCGTGGCGGCGAGTTCGGCGTCGGTGACGGGTTCGATCAGCGGGCCGGACTGGCCGAAAACCGCGCCCGAGGCGAGGAACCCCAGAATCGCGGCAACCGCCACGACGCTCCGCAGTCGCACGTCGCCCGGTACATGGTTGGCACTCATGTCACGCTCCCCGCTCCATGGCAGACGGGTACCTGCCTGATCCGTTGATGAGGCGCAGCATAGCGGCACGGCGGCCTACCAGGGAGCTGTCCGATGGTCGGCTCGGCAGGGCCTCGGCGAGCGCCGTTCTATTGCGCGTACTCCGCGGATAGCTCCGATCGACGCAAGACGCGCCCTTCGAGAATGACGAGGTCGATCTCATCGAAGGCGGAGGCGTCCTTCATCGGGTTTCTCGTCACAAGGAGCAAGTCCGCGCGTTTGCCTTCCTCGACCGTCCCGATGACGTCCTGCAGGCCGAAGAGTTCCGCGTTCACGATGGTCGCGGCGCGAAACAGGTGGATAGGCGTGACTCCGGCTTCCAACCAGCGGCGCATTTCCAGCCGGCCGTTGAGGCCGGGAGGGTTGGCGTATGTCGGGCCGCTGGGACTGTCGCTGCCGAAACTGAGCCGCGCGCCGCGCGACGCGAGATAGGAGAGCGCCCCGGTGACACGCGCGATCGGTACGGCGTCCACGTCTTCCCAGTGGCCATTCTCCAGCACCCTCGCCACGCCCGGATTGTTGCGCATGCGATTGCGGAACCACTGCCCGTCCTCGGTTCCGTGCCAGTCGGTTGCGGCTTTCGGCAGCACGTGCCGGAGTTCGGGGCTCGAGAGATAGTCCGGGTCGTGCAGATCACGCTCGCCGTAGAGCACCTGGATGGTTGGTTGCCAAGCGATGTTGCGGTGAACGATGGCATCCAGAATCTCCGTGACCTCCGCGGTCAACTCGATTGAGCCTGGAGCATCCCAGCTCCACATGCCGTGCGCGAAAGCGTCGACCCCCACCGCCAGCCCGAAGGCCTGGGCGGACTGGGAGTTGGCGTGCAGCAGCACCGGCATGCCGCGCGCGTGCGCTGCGGCCACCAGATCCCGAATGACCCGTTCGCCCGGTAGCGGCAGGTCATTGCGACCGCCGAACCCGCCCTCGAATGTCGTTTTCGCGCAGACGGCACCGTCTGCATGCATCTTCTCGACGACGGCCTCTGGCGTGTGCTCAGTCGGGTCGAAGCCAGCGGGGAACTCGTCGGCGCGCGCCTCGTCGAACAGGAAGTAAGGCACGATCCGATAGCGAATGGGCTTCGGGATGAAGTTCATCGGATAGCCGTCGAACACCGGCGCTGCCCCGCAGAAATATGCATGGGGGCGAACGTCCAGCTTGTTCCACTCGGCAATCACGTCGGACCGCCCTGCCATCATGTCGATTACCGAGGTAAAGCCGTGGTAGAGGTAGCTGCGCGGGATCTGTCGGCGGGCCTCGCGGGCAACGTTCGGATGGGCCTGTTCGTGCTCGAAGGTCATCCCCGGGATGTCGCTCAGATGGGTATGGGCGTCGATCAGTCCGGGCGTGAGGTAGCGGCCGGCGCCGTCGATCACCTGTTCGGAGCCCTGGGTGCCTTGCGAAAGCTCGGGCCCGATCGCGACGATCTGTCCATCGCGCACAAGCACGTTCGTCGCCGCGGACGGTGCCTCTCGCTCCGGCGAGACAACGGTGACGTTCTTGATCAGGAGGTCCTCGGCCTGAGCAGCACCGGCGTTCGCGAGACATCCAAGAGTGGCGAGGGCGAGGCCAAAGGTGCTCGCATGGTCTTTCATTGGCTGGTTCTCCCCTGAACGGGTCTTCGGTCTGTCGTGCGGGCAGAGCGCGGCGTAGTCGAGGCCGCTCAGCCGTAGACTGGCGGCATGAAGCCACTACGGCGGCGTGGCGCGGAAGTTCCGTATTGGCCGCGACGGAAGAGGCGGCCGCTGGTACGCTGATCGTTCGCCAGCAGAAAGTCTGGAGGCAGCCGATGAGCACGAAGCAGCCGAACACGACCACGATTCTCGCCACTCTCGGCGCAGCCGTTTTGGCCCTGGCGCCGGCGGTAGGCGCACAGGCCGACGACATTCCCCGCACCGCGAGCGGCAAGCCCGATCTCTCGGGCTCCTACGATGTCGCCACCCTGACGCCGCTGTCGCGGCCGGCGAGGTTCGGCGACAACCTCTTCCTGACCCAGGAGCAGGCACGGGAGATCGAAGAAGAGGAGCAGGCGCTCCTGGCCCGCGGGCTCGAGCGCAGCGACCCGAACCGCGACGCTCCGGCCGAGGGCGGAGCCGCGCCGGTCGGCTTCGACGACTCCCAGCGAGAGGATCTCGGCGCGGGGAACGTTGGCGGCTACAACAGCTTCTGGATCGATCGCGGCGATTCGGCCCTGTCGATCGACGGCGCGTACCGCACCTCGATCATCACCGAGCCGAAGAACGGCCGCCGCCCGCCCGTGACCGAAGAGGCGCGCGCGCGTCAGGCGGAGCGCAGGAAGCTGACGCCGTTTCGCCCCAACACGGGAACCGCCTGGTGGATCACCGACAACGGCGCGGACGCGCCGGGACCGTACGACGACATCGAACAGCGTCCGCACGCCGAGCGCTGCCTCATGGGCTTCGGCTCCACGCAGGGACCGCCGATGCTGCCGGTGCTCTACAACAACCACAAGCGGATCGTGCAGACGGACACCCACGTGATGATCCTGGTCGAGATGAATCACGACGCCCGGGTGATTCGGCTCGACTCGAAGCACGACGACTCGGGCGTTCGCAAGTGGCTCGGCGACTCGATCGGCTGGTGGGAGGGCGACACGCTCGTTGTGAGCACGAAGAACTTCCGGGATCGACCCGGCCTCGGCGGCGCCTCACGGGACCTTCACGTGACCGAGCGCTTCTCCCGGCTCGACGAGGACACCCTCCACTACGAGTTCACCGTCGACGACCCCGCAACCTGGACCCAGCCCTGGAAGGGTGACTACCTGTGGCCCGCGACCACGAACAAGGTCTACGAGTATGCCTGCCACGAGGGCAACTATGCGATGGGCGCCATCATGCGCGGCGCGCGGCTGCTGGAGGAAGAGGCGCTGGCGGCAGCCGTCGGGACGAGCGGCGGCGAGTAGCCAGCGACGCCGCGGAGCGGTGAGCGGACTTGCTCATGGGTTCCCCTACTCAGCCGGTTCTTCGCCTTCGTCGGCCGGTTCGGCCACCAGAAACGGCACCGAGGCCATCTGCCGGTCCCAGAGGAGCGCCAGCCGGCCACCCTCCGGCGTTACGTCCAGGAACTGCCAGGACAGTTGCTCGAAGGAGATCGGCAACGGCTGGAGAACCATGTCTGTGCGCAGCACGTCCCGGTCCGGCGTGTAGCCGTAGGCGCCGAACAGCGCTTCGCGTTCCTGGTAGTCGTATGTCTCTTGAGCCGGCCAGGTCGAGATGATCAGGATCCAGCGTTCCGGGCCGAGCTGGATGAACATCGTGTACTCGCCCGGCTCGAGGCGCGTGTCGTCGATGACGAGCGGCAGTTCCGTGATCAGCCGGGTCGTGTAGTTCGCGCCCGCGCGCCAGACCGGTGCGCCGTCGTTGAGAAACGCGATGAAGTCGGGCGGTCCGAAGATGTCGCGGCCGCGGCGCAGCGGCCGGCCGTACCTGACTTCGATCCACGCCCCGTTCACGTAGCCGGAGCGGGGATCGAAGTAGCCGCCGATCTGGGCCGCGGCCTCCCCGGCCGGGCTGGCCGGTTTCCGCTGGGCTATGGCGGCGCCGCCTGTAAACAGTTCGGCGCCCGCGACGAGCAGCGCCGCGGACGCCGTTATCCCGAAGCGGCTCACCGCCACCGGGCCAGTGCTACTTGACCGCCTCGAGCGGGATTTCGAACTCCTGGCCGCTGGCCACCTCGACCGAGATGACGAACTTGTCGTCGGCGGGCCGGCTGTAGGCGAGCTTGGCCAGAGAGCCGTTGCCTTCGCCCGTGTTCTCGAACCTGATCATCCGGTCCTTCGACTCGACGAGCTTCATCACCTGGAAACCCTCGTAGCGAGGCTTCATGCCGGGGTCCCACTGCTTGAGGCGCAGCACCAGGGAGTCGTTCTCCTCCTCGATCGAGATCAACTCGATCATGTTCGTCGTGCCGTCGGGCGAGAAGCCGCGGACCCGGGCCACCATCGAGCCGTTCTTGGGCACCGCCCAGTTCTCCTCCAGGGACGGGCCGCTCCAGGTCCCGGTCATCCAGGCCAGGTCTTCGACCGTGGGGCCGTGGTCGTCAGCGGCCACGCCGGTCACGGCCAGGAGCATAGCGATCAACAGAACGAACAGAGTGCGGCGCATCGATTGTCCTCCAGAGAGTTGAGCCGCCGACCATAGCAGCCGCGAACCCGACCAGTCGGGCGGGTGCAACCCAGGAATCGGCTACTCGGAACCACCCCCGCCCGTCGATGCGGCGTCGCCCTCGAGGGCTTCTTCCTCGAGCAGCCGGGCGCCGCGCAGAATGCCGCCCAGGGCGTAGTTGCCTTCGTGGCAGGCGTACTCGTAGACCTTGTTCGTGCTGGCGGGCCAGGGGTACTCGCCGCCCCAGGGCTCGGTCCAGGTGTTCGGGTCGTCGACGGTGAAGCCGTAGAGCAGGGTGTCCTCGTCGATGCGGCTGAAGCGCTCGGTGATCACCATCTCCTTGGAACCCTGCGTGAAGCTGTAGTCGTCGCCGAAGTTCTTCGTCGTGACGACCAGGGTGTCGCCGTCCCAGCGGCCGACCGATTCGCCGAGCCAGCTCTCCACGTTGTCGTCGTGCTCGGAGTCGATGCGGATGACCCGTGCGTCGTGGTTCATCTCGACCAGGATCATCACGTGGGTGTCGGTCTGCACGATCCGCTTCATGTTGTTGTACATGACGGGCATGGCCGGCGGTCCGGCGGTGGAGCCGAAGCCGAGCAGGCAGCGCTCTGCGTGGGGGCGGAGCTCCGGGTCGTCGTAGGGGCCGAACTCGCGGTCGATCCACCAGGCGGCGCCGGTGTTCTCGTGGCGGAAGGCTGCCCCCTCCGCGAACCGCTTCTTCGCGGCGTCGGTGAGCGCCGGCATCCTGCCGTTCGCGGGCTCGGTGATGATGGACGTGCGGTACTTGCCGTCGAGCTGGAAGTTGCCGTCGCCGATATCGACGTAGAAGGCGTTGTAGCCGCCGACCTTGCCGGCGGCGCCGGTGAACTCGGGCGCGTAGATGCCGGTACCCCCCTCCGGCGGCGCCTCGCGATTCGGGTCGCTAGGCGCGTAGTCCTTCTCGAAGTTCGACTGCCAGTGATCCGCGATCGCCTTGGCCTCCTCCGGGGTCAGGGTCAGGTTGTCGCCGTACTGCGCGGGCCGCTGAAGGGGCGTCAGGGTGGCGATGTCGTAGGTCCCCGAGAGATCGGGCTTGCCGTCGTGACGGCGGGGGATGTCGTCGGAGGCGACGATGGCGCCTGCCGCCGCGAAGGCGAGCAGGGTCGTGAGGATGAGGGTGCGTCTTGCCATGTGCGGCGTCCTCCGGGTCGTGGCCAGCGTTCTTCGGCCGATCCTGGGTTTGCGAACAGTACGGCCATCTTAGCCGGAAGCTGGCCCGCGGTTCAGGATCTGATCGGTTCGACGATCCGGTCGGTCGTCGTGTCGCGCTGGATCTCGAACCAGCGGCGGCAACCCTGGGCGTGGAACCAGCGCTCGGTCACGACGCCCTCCGGGTTGTCGTGCATGAAGGCGAGGTCGAGATCCCGTTCGTCGGGGTCCGTCAGGTGTTCCGGCGCGCGCCGGATCTCGCCGTGGACGAACTCGTGGACCGAGCGGGCGCCGCAGTTCGGGCAGGGGATTCGGAGGCTCATCGTTAACGAGGCTCCGCCTCAGACCGACGAGGGTGCAGACCGGACCGAATGCCGACGAGGACGTCGGCGCACCCAGTGGGCGGAACTTCCCTCAACTGTAAAGACTACGCGGTTCAAGGAATCTAGTGCGTTCCCGCCGAGCCGCGGTCGGCCATCGTGCGGTCCCGTGCGAAGCGGTCGAGGCCGAACGGTGCGATGAGCTCCGGCGTCTTGCCGGTCGCGATGAGTTCCGCCATCTGCTCGCCTCCGGCCGGGATCGCCTTGAACCCCCAGGTGCCCCATCCCGTCGTGATGTGGAAGCCGGGAACGCCCGTCGATCCCATGATCGGCGAGTAGTCGGGGCTCATGTCGCAGACGCCGGTCCACTGCCGCAGCACCCGGAGGTTTGCCATGAAGGGGAGAAGGCACAGCGCTCGCCGGCAGACGTGCTGAACGAAATCGTGGCTCGACCGGTACGAGAAGCTGGGCTGCGGGTCGATCTCGGCGCCGAGCAGCATCTCGCCGCGGGCCGTCTGCGAGGCGTAGAAGAAGAGCTCCGAGGAGGCGACGATGGGCCCGAACTGCTGCCGGTAGTGGTTCGTGACGAACGCCTGCAGGCGGTGCGTGCGGATGGGCAGTCGGACGCCGGCCATCGCGGCGAACCGGCTGACGTGGCCGCCGACGGCCGAGACGACGACGCCGGCGGCAACGTCCCCCGCCGAGGTCCGGACGCCGGCCACCCGGTCGCCGTCGAGGATGAGGCCTTCTACCGGCGTGTTCTGATGAACATGCGCGCCGCGCTCCATCGCGCCCTCGGCGAGGGCCCAGACGACGCGGTCGTGACGGGCGGTGGCGCCGGCCGGATGGTAGGAGGCGCCGAGCACCGGCCAGCGGCCGCCGCCGTCCATGTCGAGCTGGGGGCAGAGTTCCTGGATCCGGCGTGGCCCGACGAACTCGGTCTCTGCGCCGAAATCGGTGTTCAGCTTCGCCCGCATCCGCTCGGTCCGCACAGCCGCCTCGGAATGCGCCATCCACAGGATGCCCTTCTCCTGGTGCATGAGCCAGCGCCCGGTCTCCTCTTCCAGGCCGCGGTAGAGGTCGACGCTGCGCTGGTAGAAGCGGACGGCGGCCGGGATGCCGTAGTTGGCGCGGATGATCGTCGTGTTCCGGCCCGAGTTGCCGCTTCCGATGTAGCCGCGTTCGAACACGCCGACGTTCGACATCCCGTGGCGCGTCGCCAGGTAGTACGCCGTGGCGAGGCCGTGCCCGCCGGCGCCGACGATCACGACGTCGTAGGCCTTCTTCGGCGGCCGCCAGGTCAGCCTCATTTGGCGTTCCGTGAACTCGTTCATGGCCCGCCCTCGGCGTCGTGGTCGAGCGCTCGGCTCAGGCGGCGCTGCAACGCCCCGGCGAACGGCGCCGGCGCCAGGAGCAAAGTCCGCCCGGGCTCGAACCACAGCTTGACCGGGATGCCGGCGACTTCGCCCTGGGCCAGCGCCGGCCGCGCGGCGTGTCGTTCCCAGTCACATTCGCGGTCGAGGAACCGCTCCGCGTCGGCGGCATCGAGCCAGACGCCGGAGAAGCCGGTCTCGCGCTCGACGATCGCGTGGGGGTCGCCGGGGACATCGAAGTCGGCCGGGGCCGTGACGAGGAGCTCGTCGGCGGCGATGCGGAGGGCGAGCGCATCGCCCCGCCACGGCGCGTCTGCCGTCAGGGCGTCGAGTGCCGCCGGAGCGGCCACGACCCGGGTCGCCTCGAGCCGCCGGAGCCGCTGCGGTCCGGAGGGCGTCTCACCGGCCATGTCCGTTGCTTCGGGGCGCTCGGCGGGGAAGTTGCGGACCTCCTCCGGCGGCTCGGTCGCGAGGTCGACGGCGACGCGGGCCCGCTCGCCGTCCGGGTCGTAGAGGGGACGGTCGACGCGGCGGGCGGACCGGCCGTCGACCGTCACCTCGCGGGGCAGGTTCCCCTCCTCGTCCAGGTAGAGCCAGCCGAGCATCGCGCCGCCGTCGGTTGCCGACGCGGGGCCGGGGAGCGAGTCGGAGCTCTCCGCGGCAGCCGGTGCGGGGAGCGGGCCCGCGTCCGACGTCACGTAGCCGGCATGGCGGTCGCCGTCGAAGATGGCCGAGCCCTCGGCGGAGGAGAGGTCGAGGTCGCCAGCCTCGCTCCTTCGGCCGTCTCCCAGCAGCACGAGCCGCTTGTCGAGCGGCTGCCTGTTCGTTCGGAGGATCGCCTGGCGGCCGATGAAGTCACCCTTCTCCATGTCGACCGCCCACTCATGGCCGAGCCGGCGAGGCGTCGAGTCGTAGTCCGTGTCCTGACGGACCACGATGTGGCCCTTCTCGGTGCGCAGGCGGAGCAGGGTCTTGAGGCCGTGAGGCATCACGTCGAACCCGGCGCCCGCCTCGAGCAGCCGTCGCCAGAGCGTGACGGCGTCGTCGGCGGCATGGTGGAGCTCGTAGGACGACTCGCCCGTGAAGCTCAACCGCACCCCCCGACAGTCGATGCCGGCGACGCGCAACCGATGGTGGCGGCCGAACGCCGGAAGCTCCCGGACGCCGGCTCGCGCCAGCAGCCTTGCCGCCTGGGGGCCGGTCACGTTGATCGCGGCGAGCGAGGCGGTCCGGTTCAGGATCCGGACATCGAAGCCTGAGGCCTCGGCCCAGTCACGCAGCCACAGTTCGAAGAAGTTGGCCCCACCGGAGGTCGACGTCAGGAAGAACCGGTTGCCGCCGCCTGGCGCGGCGGAAGGTCCGGAATCCGGCCCGGCGCGCTCGGTGTCTGCCGCGCAAGTATCTGGAGCTTCTTCCCGGCAGAGCATGCCGTCGTCGAGCACGTAGCCGCGCTCGTCCAGCATGAGGACGTAGCGGCAGTGGCCGGGCCTGATCGCCCCGACCCGGGTCGTCACGATGCGCTCCAGGAACGCCTCGGCGTCCGGCCCGGCGACAACGAACTTGCCGAGCGGGCTCACGTCCCCGAGCGAGACGCGTTCGCGCACGGCGGCGTACTCCTCGTCCGGCCGACGACAGGTCCATGGCCGCCACCAGCCGCCGGCGCGGTCCATCCGCGCGCCGAGGCGCCGGTGCTCGTCGTGGAGAGGAGAGCGGGCGGTCACCGCGGTGTGCGCGCCGGCGGCCAGTTCGCGTACCGTGAGTTGCCGGTTGAGTGGCCGGGCGGTGAAGGCGGGCTGGAGCCGGCCTCCCCGCTCGAGCAGGAAGCTCCGAAGGTACGGCAGGCAGACGCCGCCCTGGCAGGCGCCGGTACCGGCAAGGGTCGCCCGCTTGAGCAACTCCATCTCGCGGAAGCCGCGCTTCCAGACGTCGTCGAGGTCGGCGACGGTGACGCCGCTGCACGGGCACACCGTTCCCTCCCGCGGGCAGGGCGGCAGCTCGGGCGCCGCCGCGGCGCTGCCGACGACGCGGACGGGAAGGTCCGAGGCCATCCGGGCCAGAGCGTCTCGTGGATTGCGGCCGAGGCCGAGGACCGCGGTGTCGCAGGCGATCCACTCCTCCCTGGCATAGGGACCTGCCGGGCCGCGGACGATGACCGCCTGGACGCGGTCGGTTCCTTCGAAGCGCAGGAGCTCCCAGCCACCTTGACCGAGCGGGACGTACCGGGTGAGCGAGCCCTCCGCCAGTCCGGCCGGCGGGTCGCCCAGAGCGACGGCCCGGCCCAGGGGAATGCCCGCGACCTGAAGGTCCGCGGCAGCCCTTGCCGTGAGGAGTCCCTTCAGGCTGCTGCCGGGCACGACGGGCTGGTTCTCCGCGGCGCCGGTGGCGACAACGATCTCTCGGCGCGGGTGGACATGGAGCACTTGCCCCGCTCCCCTGGCGACGACGAGCGGCCCGGGATAGACGCCGGTGACCTGCTGCCCCTCACGAGCGTCCAGGGTGACGACCCGAAGACCGGCGTCTCGCGCATCCCGTGCGGCTTCGCGTCCCGAGGCGCCCTGCCCGATGACCACCGTGTCGCAGTGGATGTGATGCGCGGGCGGCGGCTGGCGAGGTTCGCTTGCCGGCAGGGGCGGCGCCTTGCCGCCGAGATGATCCCGCCGCACGGCCATGCCAGCCTCGGCCTTCACCTGACAACTCCGCGTGTAGGCGACGCCGTCGACGGTCACGAGGCAGTGCGGGCAGTCGCCGCCGGCGCACAGGCATCCGCCCCCGGTCGGGTGCAGGCCGGCGCGCAGCATCGCGACGAGCAGGCTGCTGCCCGCTTGGGCCTCGACCGGTTTCCCGTCTATTTCAAGGCGGACCACGGCGCGAATCGTACTGAGATCCTCGATCGTGGCGGTCGGTTTGCGGCCGTACAGATTGCATTTGTGAAATGCAATCTGTACGGTTCGGCTCATGATTCCCCGGCATATTGCGCCGACCTTGTTGCGGGCGAGCACGCAGTATCCGGTCGTTTCCGTGACCGGGCCGCGCCAGTCGGGCAAGACGACCTTGTTGCGGCATACCTTCGGGGACCGCCGCTACGTCTCGCTGGAAACGCCGGATGTGCGGGAATTTGCCCTCTCGGACCCGCGGGGCTTCCTGGCCCGGTTCCGCGGTCCGGTGATCCTCGATGAGGCACAGCATGCACCGGAGCTGTTCTCCTACATCCAGGTCCTGGTGGACGAACGGCCCGAGCCAGGCGGGTTCATCCTCTCCGGGTCGCACAACTTCCTCCTCATGAGGCAGATCGCCCAGAGCCTCGCCGGACGGGTTCATATCTCGCACCTGTTGCCGTTCTCGCCTGCCGAGCTGCACGGGCTTCCCTTGCGGACGTCCGAGGACATCGGCGACGGCGGGTCGGCCGCGCTGTCGGGCGAGTGGACGGAACTCGCCGTCGCGGGAGGCTACCCACCGATCCACGACCGGCGGTTGGTCCCGTCGGAATGGCTCTCCCTCTACTTCCAGACCTATCTGCAGCGGGACGTCCGAACCCTCACTCAGGTCGGCGACCTCGAGGCCTTCCGCCGTTTCGTCCTCCTCTGTGCAGGCCGCGCCGGACAGCTCCTGAATCTCTCGGCCCTCGGCGCTGACTGCGGGGTGAGCCACGAGACGGCACGTCGATGGCTTTCCGTGCTCGAGGCGAGCTTTGTCGTCTTCCGCCTGCAGCCCCATCACCAGAACTTCAGAAAGCGCCTCACGAAGAGCCCGAAGCTCTACTTCGTCGACACGGGCCTCCTTTGCTACTTGCTGAACGTCCGGAGCGCTGACGAGCTTGCGGTTCACGCAATGCGGGGCGCGGTGTTCGAGAACCTCATCGTGTCCGAACTGCGTAAGTCGTGCTACCACGCGGGCCATGAGCCGCGACTGAGCTTCTGGCGCGACCATCGGGGCAACGAAGTGGACCTGGTGGTGGAAACGCCGCGCGGTGCTGTTCCGGTCGAGATCAAGTCCGGTGCAACGGTCGCGACGGATTTCTTCAAGGGTCTCCGCCATTGGGAGAAGATTGGAGGAGATGCGGGCCGGGGTGTCCTCGTTTACGGCGGCGACGACAGCCATCCCAGGAGCGGCGTCGCCGTTCGATCGTGGCGGCGGTGGCCGTAGCGGTTTCGCCCCGTGGCCCCTGGCGGTCTTGCGCACGGCCGGCTCGCGGACTTCTCCGCGGCGCGCCGCGACCGTCGCGGCGGCGGCGCTACGATTACGGCCGGCTCATGACGAACTCTGTGATCGATTCGCTCCGCGGCCAGGTCATCCTGGTCACGGGCTCCACCCGCGGTATCGGCCGTGCGACCGTCGAGGCCGCGGCCGCACTGGGCGCCACGGTCGCGGTGCACGGCCGGCGCCTGGCGCAGGTGGAGGCGGTCTGCGGCGAGATCGCCGCCGAGAGCGGCGGCGAGAAGGTCTTTCCCGTCGCCGCCGACCTCGACGACCCCGAGAACGCCGCCGCGCTGGTCCACGAGGTGGTCGAGCGCTGCGGCCGTATCGACGGTCTCGTGAACAACGCCGGGGGCGGGCGCCCGGTCGCGTTCCGCGGTCTCGATCTCGACTCGTGGCGGGCGACCCAGCGCGTGAACCTCGAAGCTTCGTTCGCCGCCTCCAGCGCGGCCTACCGGGTGATGCGCAAGGCGAAGGGCGGCAGCATCGTCAACATGGCGTCTCTGGCGGCGCACGGCCCGGGCGGCTGGATGGGCGCCGACTACGCCGCGTCCAAGGCCGGTCTGGTCAGTCTCACCCGCAGTCTTGCCCTCGAGGCCGCCCGCTTCGGGGTCCGCTGCAACGCGGTGTCGCCGGGCTTCATCGAGACGGACATGACGGGTGAACTCACCGATGATCAGCGGCAGAGGCTGCGCGTGCCGCTTGGGCGCCTGGGAACGCCGGCGGAAGTCGCGGCCGTCGTCATGTTCCTGCTGTCGCCGGAATCGTCCTACGTGACGGGTCAGGTGATCCACGTCAACGGCGGGTTGTCGATGTATGGCTAGGCGCGTCGCTGTCACCGGCCTCGGCGTTGCCTGCGCCGTCGGCACGGATGTCGAGACCTTCTGGGACAACCTGGTCGCCGGTCGCGGCGGAGTGGGCAGGCTCCAGTCGCTCGACACGTCGGCGCTCAAGGTCGGCATCGGCGCGGAGGTCGACGCCGACACGGTGCGCGCCGGGCTGAAGCGGCTGCGCCGCCGCCCCACCGACCGGGCCGTCGACCTGGGGCTCGTCGCCGCGGCCGACGCGCTTGAGGCGGCAGGTCTGATCGACGGCGCGCCGCCCCACGAGCCACAGCCAGTGGCGGTTATTCTGGGCACCGGCGCCGGCTCGGCGGAGAGCCACACCACGGGCCACCAGCGGTTCCATGAGCGCGGCGTGCGGGGACTGCGGCCGTCGACGGTGCCGCGCTGCATGTACAACTCGATCTCGGCGGGAATCTCGATCCACTTCAAGCTGACCGGCATCAACTACGTCGTCGTCTCGGCGTGCACGTCGGCGACGAACGCGATCGGCATGGCCTACCGGATGGTGCGCGACGGGTACGCCGACACCGTGCTCAGCGGCGGCGCGGACGGCTTCTTCGACCCGTTCTACTTCGGAATCTGGAACAACCTGGGGGTCATGTCGCGAAATCCCGATCCGGCCCGCGCCTGCCGGCCCTTCGACGCCGACCGCGACGGCACGGTGTTCGGCGAAGGCGCCGGCATGCTGGTTGTCGAGTCGTGGGACCGAGCTCGCCGCAGGGGCGCGCGCATCCGGGGCGAGGTCGTCGGCTACGGCGAGTCGTCCGACGCCAGCCACCTGACGAGTCCGAGCGCCGAGGGCCAGGCGGTGGCGATGCGCGCTGCCCTCGAATCGGCCGGGATCGAACCGGCCGACCTCGGAGCGGTGAACGCACACGGCACCGCCACACGCGCCAACGATCTCTGCGAGAGCGAGTCGATCCGGGCGGTGCTGGGCGACGCGGCGGACCGGGTCGCCGTTTCGGCGAACAAGTCCTACTTCGGGCACACGCTGGGTACCTCCGGCGCGATCGAGGCGATCGCGGCGCTGCTCGGCATCGAACAGGCGTTGCTGCCGCCGAATCTGAACCTCGAGAACCCCGATCCCGAATGCGACGTGCTGCTTGTGGGTAGCGAACCGGAGCGCCTCGAGCGTCCTCTGGTCATGAAGAACAGCTTCGGCTTCGGTGGCAGCAACGGCGTTCTGGTGCTGGGTCCGGGAGAGTAGTCCCGCGGCCGGCCGATCGGCGATAACCTTCCCGCCGATGGACGCTGACGCCCCTTCCGAAATCCTCGGCCGGCTGCGAGACGTGCTGCGCGATAGCGCGGTCGAGGAGCGGGACTGGGATGCCGTGGCGCCCGAGACGACGATCGAGTCGCTGGGCTTCGACTCGCTGACCATTCTCGACGTGCTCTACGACGTGGAGGAGGAGTTCGGGATCGCCCTGGAGCCAAAGCAGGTCGTGAAGACCCGGACGGTCGGCGAGATCGTCGGCCTGCTGCAGCAGCACGGAGCCTGACCGCAGCGTCCTGTCCTGGCAGTCCGGGTGCTCCACCTCCTCGAATACTGGGCGGCGCGGCTGGCGCTCTTCGGCGTCGACCTGCTGCCGCCGGCCGCCGCCTCCCGCTGGGCCGGTTGGCTGGGTTCGCTGTGGTGGACCGCCGACCGGCCACGGCGACGCGTGGCGATCTCGAACATCCTGCGGGCGGGCGTAGCTGGAGACCCGGCGGAAGCGCGGGCGATCGGGCGGGCCGCTACACGCCACATGGGGACGGTCCTGGTGGAGTCGTTGAAGTCCGCGCTGGTGCTGGACGACCCGGACCGCGTTCGGGTCCGGATACCGGACGACGTTCAGGCGGTGCTCGAGGATCCGGGTCAGGGGCTGATCGTGGTCTCGGGGCACTTCGGCAACTGGGAACTCGCCGGCCAGTGGCTGTCTCGTTACAAGCCGGTCGCGGGGATCTCGCGGCCGATGAACAACCCGCGGGTGCAGGAGTTGGCCCTCAGCCGCCGGCCGCGGCACGGCTTCCGGATGATCCCGAAGTACGACCCGGATCCCGGGCGGTTCATCAAGCTTCTCGGGGACGGAGAGATCCTCGCGTTGCTGGTCGACCAGCACGCCCGCCAGGGCCTCGACGTGCCGTTCTTCGGACACCCGGCGAAGACCCACACGACCGCCGCGATGCTGCACCTGGTGACCCGGGCGCCGCTGAGTTTCGCGACGTGCCGGCGGGCGGCGCCGATGACCTTCGACCTGACCCTGTCACCGCTGATCGAGCGGCAGCGGAGCGGCGAACGCAGCGCCGACGTGGAGGCGATCCTGCTGGCGCTCAACGGCCTCCTGGAAGAGGCGATCCGGCGCGATCCGGACCAGTACCTCTGGGGGCATCGCCGCTGGCGCCGGCGCGCCGAGTAGCTACTGGCCGCGCAGGAACTCCAATGCCGCCCGGTTCCACTGGCCCGGCTGGTAGAAGTACGGCGAGTGGGGTCCTCGTCGAGACGACCTTCCGCGCGTGCCTTCTCGCCTTCGGCCCGCGCTCCCCTGACCGCAAGCGCTCGTAGTCGAGGCGGACCTCGTCGGTGACGATGCCGCCGGTCGTGTCGGCGAGGATGACTGACCGCACCCGGTCCGGGTGGTCCAGCGCGAAGCGCACGGTCGTCCAGCCGCCCATCGACTGACCGGCGAGGTGCGCCCTGTCGATCTCCAGATGGTCGAGGAGAGCCAGCAGGTCCGCCGCGAAGGCTTCGGCGTTGTGCCGTCCGGCGTGGTCCGTCGAGTTCCCGAACGAGCGCTGATCCCAGGTGACGACCTTGTAGTTGCGGGAGAAGAAGGCGACCTGCTCGAACCAGATGGCGTGGTTGCCGCCCGCGCCGTGGCTCAGGACCAGGGGTTCGCCTGCGCCGGTGACTTCGTAGTAGATCGTCTCTTCCACCGTGGCGTTTTCGCCCCCCGCGGGCTGTCGCCGAAGACCGCGACGTAGACCACGTTCATGTCGTTGAAGCTGCCCATGTCCGTGATGTAGACCGTGCATTTCGCGACGTGGGCCAGATTTGAGCCGGCATCTTCGAGGATCGTCTCGATGTTCCGGAGCGCCTGCGTGGTCTGCGGCCCATGGGCGGGACCCTCCAGCGGGGGTTAGAGTGGCTGAATGAGGTGGGGGCTCAATCCTCGCATGGTCTCCTGCCTGGTCTGGCTGCTCCCCCTGTTGCTGGCGTCTCGGGCCTCCGCTTTCGGGATCGGTTCCCCGAAGTCAGCCGGTCAGGCGACCGGGAACGGCGAAGAGGAGCAGCAGCGAGCCGAAGAGCCGTTCACCGAGGAGATCGACGTGTTCGGTCTCGCCCCCCTGGATCACGAGGGCGAGTCAGCCGATCGCGTGCCCTGGACGGTCCATCGCGTTTCGACCGAGGCGCTCGACCTGTCGGCGGTTTCCGGCGTAGGCGCTCTGCTCGAAGCGGAGTTGCCCGGGGTTCACCTCGCGCCGGCCCAGGGAAGCGCGCTCCAGGCCGACGTGCTCTACCGGGGCTTCGGCGCCTCGCCGCTCCTGGGTGCAAACCAGGGCCTCTCGGTTTACGAGGACGGCGTCCGCGTCAACGAGGTCTTCGGCGACGTCGTGGCCTGGGATCTCGTGCCGACGTTCGCGGCGGAACGGGTCGAGCTCGTACCGGGGGCGAACCCGATGTTCGGCCTGAACACGCTCGGCGGAGCGATCGCTCTGACCACGCGGAGCGGGTTCGACTCGGAGCGGGTCGACCTGACGATCGAGGCCGGTTCGTTCGGTCGCCGCGCCGGTGAACTGAGCGCCGGCGGCGCGTTTGGCTCCGGGAACAGCCTCGGCTGGTTCGCCGGCGCGCGGTCGTTCGAGGAGGACGGCTGGCGCGACTTTTCGCCCAGCTCGCTGCGGCAGGCGCTTCTCAAGCTCTCGCAGCGCGGCGAGGGCGGGCGCAGGGAGCTCACCCTGGGCGTCGCGGACAACGAGCTGATCGGCAACGGCGTCGTGCCCGTGGAACTGCTCGAAACAGATCGCTCCGAGGTGTTCACGCATCCCGACCGCACGGCCAACGACCTGTTCTTCCCGCGTCTGCGGGTGGGCCGGCTGTTCGGCCAGAGCCTCGAACTCGAGGCGCAGGTCTATCTCCGCGGCAACGACGTCGACACCTGGAACGCGGACGCGTTCGAGGGCGACGACGATGATCTGGATCACGACGACGATGATGACGAGCGAGGCAACGGCGACCTCGACGATTTCGACGCGGTGAACAACCGGAGCCGCACCGAGCAGGAAGGCTGGGGCGGCTCGATCCAGCTCTCCGGGCTGTCGGAGTCGGGCCGCTGGCTCGCCGGCGCCTCGTGGGACGGCGGTCGGGCCGACTTCGACTTCGAGACCGAACTTGCCCGATTGACCGCCACCAGGACGACCGTCGGCAGCGGCGTGCTGTTGCCCGGCGCCGAGGTGGGGCTCCGAGCCGAGACGGGGCACTACGGCCTGTGGGCGCTTCGGCACTGGACGACATCCGGGGACCGGCTGACCTGGACGCTCCAGGCCCGCTACAACGACAGCCGGATCGAGCTGGACGATCAACTCGGCACGGCGCTCGACGGCGATCACGGCTTCTCGCGGCTCTTGCCCTCGGCGGGCTTCGTCTGGGAGGCGAGCGCGCGGGAACGGTCGTCCGTGCTGCTGTTCGGCAACGTGTCCCGATCCGCCCGGGTGCCGACGCCGGTCGAGCTGACCTGCGCGGACCCGGACGACCCCTGCCGGCTGCCGAACGCCTTCGTCGCCGACCCGCCGCTCGACCAGGTGGTGACGACGAGCGCGGAGGTCGGCCTGCGCGGCAGCCGTGGTTCGGTGCGCTGGAGCGCGGCCCTCTTCCACAGCGACAGCAAGGGCGACATCATCTTCGTCTCCAGCGGCGCCGGGACGAGCGCCGGGTACTTCACGAACGTCGACGCGACTCGCCGGCAGGGGCTGGAGCTGTGGGTGCGCGGGCGGAGCGGTCCGGGGAACTGGGACGCGTCCTGGACGGTGCTCGATGCGACTTTCCAGGATCGGCTGACGCTGTCGAGTCCGGCTCATCCGTTTGCCGAGGAGGGCGAGATCGAAGTCGAACCCGGCGATTTCATTCCCGGCGTGCCGCGGCGACAGTTCCGGGCCGGCGCGGACTTGACGGTTGGCGAGCGCGTCGTGCTCGGCGCGCGCCTGCTCGGCGATTCCACCCGCTACCTGCGCGGCGACGAGGCGAACCTGCTGGCGCCGGTCGGCTCGGCGTGGCGGGGCGACCTCTGGAGCCGCATCAAACTCACGCCGTCGCTCGATCTGGATCTCGAAGTGTCCAACGTGACCGACCGTGAGTACGCCACGTTCGGGGCGCTCGGCGAACCGGACGAGGTGCTCGGCGACGACTTCGGGAATCCGCGCTTCCTGAGCCCGGCCGAGCCGCGGGCGGTTCGGGTGTCGCTGGCGCTGCGGCGCTGAACGGGTCGCTACACTACTCCTCTGATCCTCGACGTGTCGGCGAGGTGGTACTGGTAGTGAACGTGTTGGTCGCCAGAAACAGACAGAAGCCGCGCAGGCGCCGTCACGGCGTCGCGGCCGCGGCGCTTGGTCTGGCGTCTCTTGCGGCTGCTTCCGCGGTCAACGCGCAGAGCCTTCTCCGGTTCGTCGAGCGCGGCGACGACGGTTCGGCGCTTGTCGCCTCGCCTTCCCGCGGCGGCCAGTCGGCCGCTCGGCGGGAACACGCCGTGTCGGTCGACTTCGAGTTGTTGCGGAGCAATCCGGCCCGGCTTGAGATCGCCGCTCCGGACGGCCCGCTGCAGCGGGTCGAGCGGAGCGTCTTTGAAGACCGTGGCGACGGCAATGTCCTGGGGCGGGCAGGGTGGCCGGCTCGGTCGCCGAGACGGTCCTGCTGACGCTTCAGGACGGCGGCCTGGCGGGTTCCTACGCTGCCCTCGGGGAGGCGGAGTTCGACTTGTGGGCTCGGGAACGAGCTGAAGGCGGGGTCGCCGGGGGCATCGTCGCCGGCACGCCAGAGCCGGAGGGCGCTCTGGACGTGCCGCTGTGCCGGGCGCCTCCGCTTGTCCCGGATAGCGACCTCGCGGAGGATCTGCTGACGATTCCGGCGGCGGCCTCGTTGCCGGTCGCCGGACCGGCGCCGCGTCGGTTCGACGAGTCGCCTCCGGCGGTCATCCGCTCGGCGTCGACGGACACGACCGTCATCGACGTGCTGCTCCTCTACGACAGCGTTGCCGCGTCGCACTGGAACACGAAGGGCGGCGTCGCGGCGGAGGTGAAGGCGACCGCGGACTTCGCGAACTCGGTTCTTCGGAACAACGACCTCAATGCGGAGTTCGAGGTCGTCTCGGAGCTCATCGACTACGATCCGGTGATCGCCGACGCGCCTTCCTGGGCTGCGGGACGCCCGTCGTCAAGCAAGCTGCTCTACGGCCTGCCGCTCAACCGCCTGGTGAAGGACCTGCGCTCCCGGCACAACGCCGATCTTGTGCTGGCGTTCGTGTTGCCCTCGGACAGCAAGCCGTTCTGTGGGGCGGCCAGGAACCAGTTCAGCAACGGATCGACGACGAAAACCCACTCCCCGGTTGCTTTCGGCGTCGTCGTGCTCCGTTGCACCGACTCACGGCGGACTTTCCTCCACGAGATCGGCCATCTCTCCGGAGCGGTTCACAACGTCGACGGTAGTCCAGGGACACCCCGCCATCGCTACGCTCTCGGCCACATCGACCGGGGGCCTGACCCCGACGTGGCGACGATCATGGGCGTGTACTTCAGCGATCACCGGGCGCCCTACTTCTCGACGATTCGCGTGACGCCGAACGACTGGGTGCTGGGCATCGAGGACGAGGCCGATGTCGAGCGGGCCTTCAAGGAGACGCTTCCCGAGGTGGCGACGTTGGACAGCTTTCTTGTTCCGGCGATGCCGGGAGACCTGGCGGCAACCGTCGCCGAGAAGAGCAACGCGGCCGACGTGACCCTGGCCTGGACGGACCGGTCGACGACGGAGACCGGATTCAAGGTGATCTACAGGGAGGCCGGCACGACCTCGTGGACGACTGGAGCGCAGCCGACGGCAGGCGTTCAGACGGTCACGCTTTCCGGCCTGGATCTGGGCGTCACCTACGAGTTTCAAGTTGGGGCGACCAACGGCAACGGCGATGGCTGGACGGACATCCTGCCGGTCGTGATGACCACGGTGAAGCCGCCGGCGCCTACCGGCCTGACGGCGGTTGCCGGTTCGCGCTACGACGAGGTCGTGCTGACCTGGACGGACGCGGCCGACAACGAGGCGGGCTACGAAATCGAAGGCCGCATTGGAAGCGGCAGTTGGAGCTCCCTGATGAGTCTCGCGGCCGGCAGCGAGACCGCGACCCTGAAGTCGCTCGATCCGGGAACGGGTTACACCTTCCGGGTGGGCGCGAGGAACCACCTCGGTACGGCGTGGAGCTCGTTTGCTTCGCACACGACGGATCAGCCGCCTCCGCCCGCCGCCCCCTCGAGTGTGACCGTGAAGGGGAGCGGGCCAATCGGCGTGCTGGTCACGTGGAGGGACAACTCGTCCGACGAGACGCATTTCCTGGTGCAGCACCGTGTCGGGAGCGGAACCTGGAGTTCCGGCGTCCAGGCCGCGGCGAATGCCACGTCGAAGTCGGTGTCGGGGTTGATCGGCAGTACGGCCTACGAGTTCCGCGTGAGCGCGGCGAACGCCAACGGTTCGTCGCCCAGCGCCGGCATTGCGTACACGACACCCCCCAAGGCGCCGTCGGGTCTGGTGGCCACGGCCTCCGGCTCGGCCGTCGTGAAGCTTGTCTGGAAGGACAACTCTCCGGACGAGACCGGGTTCGAGGTCGAGCACCGGGTGCGGGGGACGTTGTCGGCGTGGACCGTGACTTCGGCGAAGGCCGACGCGACGTCGCTGGAGGTAACCGGCCTGGCCGCCCGGACCACGTACGAGTTCCGGGTCTGGGCGACGCAGACCACGAGGGGGAAGTCCAATTCGAGCAACGTGGCCAGGGCGACGACGGCAGCGCCGCCCTCGCCGCCCAAGGTGAGTCTCAAGGTCGCTCCCAACCCGGTCGGCGAGGGCAAGTCCGCCACCGTCACCGCGACCCTCGAACGGACACTCGCGGCCAACGTGACGATCCCGCTCAAGACGACGGCCGGAACAGCCGAAGCGGCCGACTACACCGCGCCGGGGAGCGTTGCGATTGCCGCGGGCCAGACGTCGGGTACGGCGACGCTCGCTACCGCCAGCGACATCGACCTGGACGACGAGACGCTGACCGTGGAGCTCGGCACGTTGCCGGCCGAAGTGGTCGCGGGCGCGGCGACGAGCGTCACGGTGACGATCACCGACGCGACGCCGGAGGCGACACTCGGGGTTTCGCCGAATCCGGTCACCGAAGGCTCGTCCGGCACCGTGACGGTCACGCTGTCGAAGACCTGGGGTTCCTCCCTCACGATTCCGCTGTCGGTTACCGCCGGCAGTGCGGAGTCGACGGACTACTCGGCGCCCGCGGGCGTGACGGTGACCGCCGGTCAGACCTCGGGCACGGCCACGCTGTCCACCACGAACGACAAGGACCGCGACGACGAGGCGTTGACCGTGGCCCTGGGGACGATGCCGCAGGGAGTCGTGAAGGGCTCGACGTCGAGCGTGAAGATGGCGATTCGGGACACGACGCCGAAGCCCGTCGAGCTGCCGGGCGCGAGTCTCTCCATCGACACCGCTTCGGTCCGGGAGGGCTCGTCGGTCCGGGTCACGGCGACTCTGACGAAGGCGCTGACCTCGGCGGTGACGATTCCGCTCACGGTGACGGCGGGGACCGCGGAGACGGGCGACTGGACCCAGCCGTCCGGTATCGGGATTCCGGCATCGCAGTTGTCGGCCGCGACCTCGTTCGCGACGGTGACCGACGCGGACCGCGACGACGAGACGTTGACCGTGGCGCTCGGCGCCCTGCCTTCCGAGGTGAAGGCGGGGACGCCTTCGAGCGTGAGCCTCACGATCCGCGATGCGACGGTGCAACCGGCCGTGAGCCTGTCGGTGTCTCCGAACCCGGTGTTCGAGGGGTCGTCGGCGGTCGTGACCGTGCGCCTGTTGTCGAGCCTGAGCCAGTCGGTGACGATCCCGCTGGCCGTGACCCTGGGGTCGGCGGAAGCAGGCGACGTCGATGTAGCGGGGAGCGTGTCGGTCGCCGCCGGCCAGACGTCGGCCCAGGGGGCGCTGTACGCGCTGTCCGACGCGGACCGGGAGCACGAGACGTTCACCGTGGCGCTTGGCGCCCTGCCTGCGGCGGTTCGGGCGGGCAGCCCGTCGAGCGTGTTCGTGTCGGTGACGGACACGACGCGGGCGCCGCAGCCTCCCCCGCCGCCACCCGGACAGGCGCCACCGCCACCGGGAACTGGAGCGCCACCGCCGCCACCACCGCCACCGCCACCATCGGGGCCGTCGTCGCCGCCGCCGGGGCCGCCTTCCGCCGAACCGCTCCGGGCCGCGTTCACGGTCGGGGCGGAATGCGGCGTCGACATGTGCCGGGCCGAGACGGGGCAACTCGTCGCGTTCCGGGACACCAGCAGCGGCGCGGTCCGCACTCGCGTCTGGGACTTCGGAGACGGCGGGCTCTCCCGCCAGGCCACTCTGCGCCGCGCCTGGAGCGAGCCCGGCATCTACGAGGTCCGGCTCGTCGTCGGCCAGGGCGACCGCGAGTCGGTGGCGTCCCGGGTCTTCCTGGTCGAGTCGTCTGCACCCGCGGGCGCCTGCAAGGGCGATGCGAACACGGTCTGCCTCCAGGACTCCCGCTACGCCGTGACGGTCAACTGGTTCACCGCCGCGGGCGAAGCGGGCGAGGCCCGGGTCGTTCCGGCCGCGACGAACGACTCGGGGCTGTTCAGCTTCTTCGATCCCGCGAACTGGGAGGTCCTGGTCAAGGTTCTCGACGGCTGCAGCCTGAACGGCCGCGTGTGGGTGTTCGGTGCCGCGACGACGACCCTCGGCTACACCATTCGGGTCGAGGACACGAAGACCGGCGAAGCCCGGGAGGTTCGTCACGAGCCGGACGCGCCGACCGCGGCGATCACCGACATGAAGGCATTTGTCGACGCCTGCCGGGAGGGTTAGAGGCGCGCGACGGCACGTTCGAGCGCCGACTTGCCGGTGGTGGCAGCCGGGCGCTTCGGCCTGGAGGGAGGACTCCGGCAGCCGGTGCGAGGGCGCTGCTCTCGGGTCGGCCTGCGGCCCGACTCTGCTGATAGTCTGCGGATGGTGCGTGATCGTGATGGCCGTTTCCGTCTTCTGGCCGCCTTCGGCGGCAGCCGGCCGGAACCCGGATGGCGCGGTTCCGCGCCGCCGCGAACCAGTCCGTGCGCCCGTCCGCGGGCGCACGGATGGCAGGCCGGCGCATCCGGTACGCAGCCAGTCCCGCGCGTCAGCGCAGCGACTACGCTGCGAGTACTCCTGGCCCTCGCTGAATGACCCTTGGCCGGACAATGACCAAGGCGGCCTTGCTGGCGCTGGCCGCGCTGTTTCTGTCGTCCGGTCTGTGGGCCCACGGCGTCGCCGACCAGGACGAGCTCTTCCTGACGAACAATGAGGGCCTGGCGGTCGGGCCCTACATGTACCTGGGCGCCAAGCACATGGTCACCGGGTACGACCATCTCGCGTTTCTGGCGGGGGTCATCTTCTTCCTCTATCGGTTCCGCGACGTCGCGCTCTACGTCACCCTGTTCGCGGTCGGTCACAGTGTCACCCTGCTGGTCGGGGTGCTCGGCGGCATCCACGCGAACCCGTTTCTGATCGACGCGATCGTCGGCCTGTCGGTGGCGTACAAGGCGTTCGAGAACCTGGGCGGGTTCCGTGCTCTGGGGGTCAGGATCGACACGCGGGCGGCCGTGCTCGTGTTCGGCCTGTTCCACGGTTTCGGTCTGGCGACCAAGCTGCAGCCGGTGGAGATCTCGGGCAGCGGCCTGGTGGGCAACATCGTCTCCTTCAACGTGGGCGTCGAGCTCGGGCAGTTCGCCGCCCTCGCCATTATTCTGCTGAGCTTCAACCTGTGGCGAGCCGGCGGCCATTTCCGGAGACACGGCCAGTCTCACGGTTTCGCGGCCAACGCGGCGCTGATGACGGTCGGCTTCCTGCTCGTCGCCTACCAGTTGACGGGGTACTTCTTGTCATGAAGGACGACAGGGCTCTGTAGGGCTGTTGGATACCCCCATGGCCAGCATGACGAGAGGATTCCACGATCGCCCGGAGTCGTCTGCCGTTCCGCCACCGAAGGTCATCGATGTGATGATCGACGCGGCGGTCCGCAATCTGCTGGGTCAGTGCCGAGACGACGGGCACTTTTACGCCGAACTTGAGGGCGATACGATTCTCGAGTCGGAGTACATCCTGCTGCTTCAGTTCCTCGGACGAGGGGACGACCCTCGTATCGCCGCGTGCTGCCAGCGGCTGCGCAGCCAGCAGCAGGAGAGCGGCGGCTGGGCGATCTATCCGGACGGCCCGACGGACCCGAGCGTTTCGGTCAAGGCCTACTTGTGTCTGAAGCTCGCCGGTGACGATCCGCGGTCGCCGCGTATGGCCGCTGCGCGCCGGGCGATCCTGCGGGCCGGCGGACTGCGCGCGTGCAACTCCTACACGAAGCTCTACCTGTCGATCTTCGGGCTGTGGACCTGGAGGCGGTCGCCTGCGGTTCCTCCGGAGCTCATCCTGCTGCCGCGCTGGTTCTACTTCAATCTCTACGAGATGTCCTCCTGGACGAGGACGATCGTGGTGCCGCTGTCGGTCATTTGGGCACTCAAGCCCAGCGCGCCGCTCGATGTGACTCTCGACGAACTCCTGAGCGATGGCGGCCCGGGTCGCAACCAGGCCTCCTTCCGCGAGTCCTTCTGGTCCACCCTGTTCGTGGGCGTGAACGGCTTGATCAAGCTGGTGGAGGCAATCGGGCCGGTTCCGCCGTGGCGGCGCCGCGCTTTGAAGGAGGCGGAAGAATGGCTGGTGGCCCACCTCGAAAGCTCCGATGGCCTGGGCGCGATCTTCCCTGCGATGGTCAACGCGGTGATCGCGCTTCGCTGCCTGGGCTACGAGGAGAGTCATCCCCTGGTCCGGAGCCAACTGCGGCAGCTCGAACGGTTCGAGATCGAAGAATCCGGGGAGATGCGGCTACAGCCCTGCCTTTCTCCGGTGTGGGATACGGCGCTCTCGGTGGGCGCTCTGCTGGCGGCGGGCATCGACGGAGAGGAAAGGCCGATTCAGGAGGCGCTGGTATGGCTGCTCGAGCGGGAGATCACGGTCGTCGGCGACTGGCGGGAGAAGAGTCTCCAGAGCGCCCCGGGAGGCTGGTGCTTCGAGTACCGGAATGACCCGTACCCTGACTGCGACGACACGGCAGAGGTCCTGTTGGTCTTCGCCAATGTCCGGGGGCGAACCGAAGAGTTGGAAGCGCGAAAGCAGGCCGCGGCGGAGCGCGCGCAGCGCTGGCTCCTCGGTCTGCAGAACCCGGACGGAGGTTGGGCCTCGTTTGACCGCTGCTGCGACAAGGAGATCCTGACCTACATTCCGTTCGCCGACCACAACGCGATGATCGATCCAAGCACCCCCGACATCACCGCCCGGGTGATCCGTGCTCTGCTGGCGCATGGACACGATCCGGCCGATCGATCAGTTCGACGGGCCACGGGCTTCCTGCTTCGTGAGCAGGAGAAGGAGGGGAACTGGCTTGGGCGCTGGGGCGCTAACGGCATCTATGGCACCTGGCTCGCCCTTTCCGCCTTGGGACCCTTGGCGATGCGGACAGCCGGCCGCGCCGGGGAACGGCTGAGCGAGGCGTGCCGCCGCGGTCGACGCTGGCTCCTCGCGGTGCAGAACGAGGACGGGGGTTGGGGCGAGTCGCTTCGATCCTACGAGGATCCGAGCTTCATCGGCCGGGGGCGCAGCACAGCTTCGCAGACCGCGTGGGCGATGATGGGTCTGATCGAGTCGCTCGAATCGGAGCCCCGGGGGGGCGACGCGGTAGAGTGCGGATCGGCGCTGGACCGGGCTGTAGCCTTCCTTGAAGACCGTCAACGCGACGATGGCTCCTGGTATGACCGTGACTGGACCGGCGTTGGTTTCCCGGGCGTCTTCTATCTCCGCTACCACGGCTACGCGCAGTACTTTCCGCTCGAGGCGCTGGCCGCGTACCGTAGTGCAGCCATTCCGAAGTCAGCGCCCTGCACGACCAGCCGCCGACAGGTTGCCAACTGACACGATGCCGGCGAAAGGGCCTTTCTGAGATCGATGCGAACGCCGCTCCACATGGTGACCGACAATCTTCGGCTCCAGATCAGGAACGTGCTCAAGGGCCGGCGGCGGTATCCTTTCGTCTTGATGCTCGAGCCGCTCTACACCTGCAACTTGGCCTGCCTCGGATGCGCAGTGGAGAGGCACACGGGCAAGCTCAGGGACAGGCTGCCGGTCTCGGAGTGTCTCGACGCAGTGCGCGTCAGCGATGCCCCCGTCGTCTCGATCTGCGGAGGCGAACCGACGATCTACCCCGAACTTCCGCAACTGATCGCCGCCATCATTGCTTGCCGCCGGCACATCTACCTGTGCACCAACGCACTGCTCCTGGACACCAAGGTGTTCGATCGAGTGCCCCCGAACCGGCGGCTGACGCTGAACATCCACCTCGACGGCATGCGGCAAACCCACGACATGGTGTGCGCCCGCGACGGCGTGTTCGACAAGGCGATCGAGATGATCCGCGCCGCGAAGGAGCGCGGCTACCACGTCACGACGAATACGACCGTGTTCAAGGAGACACGCATCACTGAAATCGAGGAACTGTGCCGGTTCCTGCGCGATCTCGACATCGACGGGATGCTGATCTCACCCGGTTATCAGTACGAGTCGGTAGATCGCGACATTTTCCTCACGCGTCAGGACACGGAGCAGAAGTTCCGGCGCATTCTTGAGATCGCTGGCGAGTACAAGCTGACTTCGACACCCATGTTCCTTGAGTTCGCCGCCGGACTGAGGGACTACCCCTGCTCGCCCTGGAGCACCGTCACGCGAACGCCGATGGGTTGGAAGGGGCCCTGCTACCTGATCGGCAAGCAGTACTACGCGACCTTCGACGAGTTCTGGGAGCAGACGGACTGGGAGTACTGGGAGTCGCGGCAGGATCCGCTGTGCCGAAACTGCGCGATGCACTCGGGGTTCGAGGCTTCGGTGGTCGGCGAACTCGGCAAGAACCCGAAGGACCTGCTGCGACTCGCGGCCTGGCACGTAACGGGATAGGGGCCGATTTCGGTCGCCGGCTCGGACACGTGACCACGCTCGTGACCGGGGGTAGCGGCTTCGTTGGAGGACACGTGGTGCGAGCGTTGCTGCGGCGCGGCGGCGGTGATGTGCGCTGTCTGGCGAGGGCGGGCAGCGACCGTTCGAACTTCGAGGGCCTCAAGATCGAGATCGTCGAGGGCGATCTGCGGAATCAGGCGAAGCTCCGGGAGGCCTGTCAAGGTTGCGATGAGGTTTACCACTGCGCGGCGGAGGGCGCGCCGGTGGTGATTGTGAATCCGTCGACGCCCGTGGGCGAGCGCGACGTCAAGCCGACGCCGACCGGGCGGATCATTCTCGACTTTCTGAACCGCAGGATGCCTGCCTACGTTGCGACGGGATTGAACCTGATCGATGTCCGCGATGTGGCCACCGGCCATCTGCTCGCCGCGGAGCTCGGCCGCGTAGGGGAGAAGTACATCCTCGGGTGCCGCAACATGACCATGGTCGAACTGTTACAAGCCCTGGCGGAGATCACGGGTTTGCCCGCGCCGCGCCTGCGTCTTCCTCACTGGATCCCGATCGGGACGGCGGCTCTTTCGACCGGTTGGGCGCGCCTCGTGGGCGCCGAGCCTCGCGTGCCGCTCGAGGCCGCCCTGATGTCTCGAGAGATGATGTTCTTCGACTCCGGCAAGGCAGTGGGGGAGCTGGGCCTACCGCAAACTTCGGTCGAGGCTGCCCTGGAACGGGCGGTACGCTGGTTCGAGGAGACCGGCTATGTGACGAGGCCGCGCCGGTGACGACCGCCTTCAGCCGACACCCGGCGGGGGCGACTGTCTATCTGGCTGCGATGAGGTTCGAGGCTTCGGCTCTGCTCCGCCGCGTGGATGGCGCCTCGCGTGTCAAGAGTGCCGAAGGCGTCGCTACCGTTCGTGGCCGCATCGGAAACCGGCCTGTCCGGGTGGCTGTTTGCGGCGTCGGCGCCCGGGCCGCGCGGCAGGCGGCCCAACGATGCGTCCGTATGGCTTGCCGGGGTGTCTGTAGCAGAGTGGTCTGGATCGGCATTGCGGGCGCCCTGTCGCCGGACCTCGAGGTCGGCGACCTGATCGTAGGGCGGACCGCGATGGCTCCGGAAGAGCCTTCCGTCGACCTCGACGAAACCCTGGTTCGGGCCGCCGTATCTCGGGGTTGCCGTCCGGGTACGCTGGTCACGGTGCCCGGACCGGTGGCCACTGCTTCTTCCCGCGAAGCGTTGTGGCGGCGTACCGGGTCTCTGCCCGTAGCGGCGGTCGACATGGAGAGCTGGGAGGCGGCGCGGGTGTTTCAGTCCGCTGGTGTCCCTTTCGCCGCCGTTCGTGCGATTAGCGACACGGCGTCGGATCGGCTTCCGTCATGGCTCGAGAGTGCGTCGTTCGTGGACGGCGGTCTCCCACTGGGCGGGCTCGTTCGCGAATCCGTGGCGCGGCCGTCGACCCTTGTCCCCTTGGCGAAGATCCGCCTGCGGGCTGTTCGATTGAGCGCGCGTTTGGCCGAGCTGGCTGCCGCGCTCGTCCAGATCTCTTGAACCCGCGCAGCCGTCCAACGATCTACAGTCTCTGCTGCTTCCCCGATTGCGAGCGACAAGAAGCGACCTCTGCAATCTCACCGGATGCGTCCAGGTTCAGAACCGGAACCGGAGATCGACAGCCGCCGTCAAACCACCAGCATCGACGGACACGCTGCTGCCGTCGGGACCGTCCAGGTCGATTGGGGCCTGGCTGTAACGGATGACACCGCCGACGCCGACGGCGTTCCTGAACTTGCGGACGATGTCGATGCCCAGGTGGTAGCCGATCGCGTCGCCGGACGCCAGCTGCCGGTGGGTCCCGGCATGGTCGCCTCGTCGAACGGGTACGTCTGGTCGAAGCGCACGGCGGCCACCACTCAGGATCGTGGAGTTCCAGTGAACTCCGGAGTAGCCGAAGCCGGTCGTTTGAAACGGAGTACTGCCCCGCATGCCGGTACCTGGCCGTAGAATGCGTACCACGCGCATGGCTGGATTCGACTTCTCTTCAGGCGGACAACCAGTCTGCGACGGCGTCGACGTGGCGGCGGTCGCACACGCCGTGGGAACCCCGCTCTACCTGTACAGCGCAGCGCTGATCGTCGAGCGCTACCGGGAGCTGGAGGCAGCGTTCGGCGACTACCCGCACCGGATCCATTACGCGCTGAAGGCGAACTCGACGCTCGGCATTGTCCGCCTTCTGCGCGAGGCGGGAAGCGCCGTCGACGCGAACTCCGGCGGGGAGATCGCGGTGGCCCTGAAAGCGGGCGCAACACCGGAGGACATCGTGTTCACGGGCGTCGGCAAGACGGCGGCGGAACTCGAAGACGCCGTGCGTCTCGGCGTCGGCTCGATCAACGCGGAATCGGCGGGCGAACTGGACCGCATCGACCGGATCGCGGTGGCGCAAGGCACGCGCGCCCGTGTGGCCGTGCGCCTGAATCCGGACATCGGCGCGGACACGCATCCGGGTATCGCCACGGGCAGACGGTCGCACAAGTTCGGCGTGCCGATCCACGAGGCTCGCGCCGTCTGCCGGGACGCCGCCGCTCGCGACGGCCTGGACCTGGTCGGGGTCCACGCCCACGTCGGGTCGCAAATCACGAATCTCGACACGCTCCGCCGCAACGCCGACCTCGTCGCGCGTTTCACGCGGACGCTGGCAGCCGACGGTGTGCGCCTGGAGCACATCGACCTCGGCGGCGGGCTCGGCATTGCGTACGACGGCGCGGCAGCGCCGACCGCGGCCGAGTATGCGCGCGTACTTCTCGAAGCCGTTGCACCGACCGGATTGACGCTTCTCCTGGAGCCGGGACGCTGGATCGTGGGGCCCGCGGGCGCCCTGCTGGCAACCGTCGTGGACGTCAAGCCGCAGGGCGACGTACGGTACTTCGTCGTCCTCGACGCGGGCATGAGCGAGTTCCTGCGGCCCGCCCTCTACCAGGCGGAGCACCGCCTGGAGCCTCTGACGGCCCGCTCGACGCCTGCGGTGACATGCGACGTCGTTGGACCGGTCTGCGAGACGAGCGACGTGATCGCGATGGGGCAATCGAGGCCGCTGCCGCGAGTCGGCGACCTGATGCTGGTACGCGACGCAGGCGCCTACGGATCGACGATGGCGTCCAACTACAATCGCCGCCCGTTACCGGCCGAAGCGCTTGTCGCGGGAGGCGGGTGGCGGATCATCCGCCGCCGCCAGACGATCGAAGATCTTGTCGCCTGCGAAGGCTGACGATCAGGACCGCGAACCCGAACGGGCGGCCGAAGCAACCTCCGCCGTCCCGCTGCTCGGACCCGGCCAGGCGCCATCGACAAAGGCGACGCCCTCCGCGCGCGGCCTTGTCGCCGGGGCCGCCGCGGACCGGCCTCCGAGCCTTCCCGCAGGGATCATCCCTGACGCGAGCTCCCGGTGCTTCATCGACTAGACTCGCCGTTGTGGGCGCTCCAGCGTTGTGCCATCGAATCGGACTCGCCTTGAGCGGGGGGGCCAGGAAGGGGACAGCTGTGTGGAGATACCGACTAAAGGACTTTGTTTTCAGTCACTTCGGCCATCTGGGTTTGTGCTTGTCGTGACGGATTCCTCTCCCGCTCCAGGCGGCGATCTCGGAACGCCGCCGCTTCGCAGGCTGCTGAAGACGCTGGCGATCACGCTCGCCGCCGCCGCGGTCGTGTTCGTCGTCGTCATCATGCCGGCCGAGTACGGTATCGACCCGACCAGTATCGGCGGCCTGCTCGGGCTCGACCGGCTCTACGAAGCGGCCGGCGCCGAGCCGATGGCGGAGGCGGAGGAGGGACTCTCGGCGCAGATGGCCGGCAACCGCGAACTCAGGGCCGAGATGGTCACGATCGAGATCGGCGCCAACGAACAGATGGAGTACAAGCTGCAGATGATCGAGGGGATGACGATCGTCTACTCCTGGCAGACTGACGGCGGCGCGCTCTACTCGGACTTTCACGCCGACCCGTTCAACGACCTCGACGACGAGCCGGTCCGTTACGCCGAGGAGTTCGACGTCACTGGCGGTCGCGGCGGCCTCACTGCCGGCTACTCCGGCAACCACGGCTGGTTCTGGCTCAACGACAGCGACTCGCCGGTCATCATCGACCTCGACGTGCGGGGTTTCTTCACGAACATGAGGGAGATCGGCCGGGCGCCGGCCGGTACCGAACACCTGGACTCGGAGGCCTACGAATGAAGCTCTACTGGTGCCCGCGGACGCGGTCCAGCCGCGCCGTCTGGATGCTGGAGGAGGCGGGCGTCGACTACGAGCTCGTGCACGTCGACATCACGAAGCCGGAGCGGACCGCGGAACACCTGGCCGCGAGCCCGATGGGCAAGGTGCCCGCGCTCGAGGACGGCGAGGTGAAGATGTGGGATTCCGCGGCGATCTGCCTCTACGTCGCGGACCGCTACGCCTCCGGCCGGCTGGCGCCGGCGCTCGACGATCCGCTGCGCGCCCGCTTCGTGCACTGGCTGATCTACTCGCCGGCGATGATCGAGCCGGCTATGTTCGAGTCGGGCCTCCGGACCGTCGTGCCGGAGGAGCACCAGGCGGAAGCGTTCAATCCCGGCCGGCTGGGCTGGGGCAGTTTCGCGAAGACGATTGAGGTCTGGGAGGACGGGCTGGGCGATGGCCCCTGGATCCTGGGCGACGAGTTCAGCGCCGCCGACGTGATGCTCGGCAGCAGCGCCGTCTTCCTGCGCATGTTCGGGATGCTCCCCGAGTCGCGGGTGCTCGAGGCCTACGGCGACCGCTGCATGGCGAGGCCTGCATTCCAGCAGGCGCAGGCAGCGGAGGGTTCCGGCTGAGCGACCGATTGGTGTCGCCGGCGACCCGACAGTCACCAGCGGTTTGACTTGTCGGCGTGGACGTGGTCGGGCAGCTTGTAGCTCAAGCCCCCTTCGTCGTACACGGCGATCTGCAAGAGCTGCGTGAAGTTGTTGGCGCGGAGCGTCTGGGAACCGGACCAGCGCCGCTGGACATGCTGTTTGGCCCGGAACAGGGCGAGTGTGCCGACTTCCCATGGTCTTCGCTTCGGGTAGGCGAAGGCATCGGCGAGCCTGTTTCCGATGAGCGCTCGCGAAAGGCGGTACGCCAACCGCAGGATCTTCTCTTGCTCGGCGGGATCGGTGATCTTCGCAACGGCCGGTACCGACTGGATCAGGGTGTTCGCCAGGCTTCGAGAATCGGTTCCAGGCGGCGGCTCGCAGAGACAGGCCACCTCGTAGACTCGTTCGGCCTCCGCGGCAGAGGAGTACAGGATGCTCTCCGGGATGCCCATGACGTATCCGGCGTAGCGCCAGACGTCCAGAACGCTCTGCCGTTCTTCCTCGGTGAAATTGGCGCCAAGAAGAGATGAGTAGTCGAGCAGCCGCTTCGAGAACACGGAGATCGCGTAACCGAGATGCGCGGCACTCACCGGGGTGCCCCAGCTCTCGCTTTCCCAGTCCGCGGAGCGAGAGAGCAGGTTCCTGATCCGCGCATGCACGAAGCGAACACGGGCGGACAGCTTCCACCCTTCGCCGTCTCTCCGCAGGCCGTTCGGGAAGAAGATGTCAATCAACTGGCGGTTGTTCTGCTGCAGGCGCCTGGTCGTGAATCTCACCCGTCCCGTAATGTTGAAGGACTTGGCGATCAACGTTGAGAAGCCCTCGACCAGCACTCCGGTCACGAACGCGACCAGGATGAGGTCGGCGTTCCTGTAGAAAGCGCGGATTCCCGGCTCCAGGGCATCCCGGTCGAGCCAGGCCGGTTCGTCCAGGGTCTCGAAGAAGTCACGGAGCGCCCGCGGAGCAGCGCGCAGAGCCTCGTCGTCTCCCTCGATTCCGATGCGGACGAAGCGGTGTAGCTCCGCCGGCCGCAGGTCGGCGAGCTCCTCGAGAACCGGGTCGAGCTCGGGGTCGCCGATAGCCGTGTGACGGATGTACCTGTCGACTTCGTGCGGATCAGACGATCGCGCACGCCGGTAGGACTCCGAGTAGGCCGAGGGGACGGTCAGGTCGTGGTTCACCGGCCTCCTCCCGCGGTCGTCTGCACGGCCATGCCCGGAGCTCACTCCGCCCCGGTCCGAATCTCCATGCCTTCCGTCGCGATCTGGATTCCGCCGACGACGACAGCCTGACCGGGTTCGAGCGCGCCGGTGACGTAGACATCGTCATCGTCGCGCTGCAGGACGGTGACCGGCACGATCGTCACCTTCTCCTCGCGCACTGCCCACACCTCGTTGCCGGGCCTGAGCGCCGGGCGTCTGATCTTGAACCAGGCGTCCGGCTCGATCCCTTCGAGTTCCACGTCGACGAACTTGCCGACCAGCAGCGGGGGGCCGCCGTCGTCGCTTTCCGCGTTTCCGTCTTCACGGCCGTCCGCTTCCGGCGTACCGCCGCGGAACGGCCTGGGCACGCGAACGATCACGTCGATCGTGCGCGTCTGCTCGTCCAGCGCACCTTCGACCCGGTCGACGTAGCCCTCCCAGCCGTAGCGGCGTTCGCCGTAGTCCGCCACCACGCGGGCCGCCGCCTGCCGGTTCCCGTCGCCGGCTCTCAGGTCCCAGAGACCCGGAATGAGCGCGGCGTTGCTGTCCGGAAGCGGCACGACGACCTCGACCGCGTCGGAGGCGTAGAGACGCCCCATCCCCTGGCCTGCCGCCACGAACTGCCCCAGATCGACCGACTCGGTCCGCACGACTCCGGCAAAGGGCGCCGTGACCTCCGTTCGCGCGAGGTTCAACTCGGCTTCCGCCAGGGTCGCGCTGTCCCTCGCCAGGGAGGCTTCGGCGGCCTGGAGTTGAGGCTGCCAGAGCGCCAGGGGGCTCGCTTCGGAGGGCGTTCCACCGTCCGCCTGGCGCTTCTTGAACTGCTCGTACTGGGTGCGGGCAACGTCGGCTTCCTCCCTGACCTTCAGAAGCTCGACCCTCTGGAGCGCGACGTTGGCTCGCGATTTCTCCACCTCGCTCCGGTAGTCGACGTCGTCGATGCGGAAGAGGACCTGCCCCTGCCGCACATGCCCGCCGCTTTGCAACGCCGAATCGACCCAGACCACCTTGCCGCTGACTTCGGCCGCGATGTCGATCTCGGCCCGGGGGCGGACGGTTCCCGCTCCGAAGACGGGTATGGCGCCCTCTCCGGCCTCGACCGGGGTGGTGATCGCGAAGGGAACCCGCGAGGGGCGAGGTATGCGCTCCGGCTCCGGCCGCAGCGAAACCAGGAGTGCGGCAAGGCCCCCGGCCCCGATCAGGATGACGGCGGCAATGAGCCAGCCGGTTCGTCGACTCATCTCTACTCCGTTTGTGGTTCCAATTGGGCCTGGGCAGTCAGCAGTTCGCTCGTCGATTCCTCAGGCGTCCAGGCGCCTCCCAGGGCGCGGTGGACGGTCAGCCGGGCGAGAGCGAGATCCCGCTCCGCACCCGCCACGGCCGACTCTACGTTCAGGCGTGTGAGAAGCGCGTCCAGAAAGTCGGGGTAGCCCCCGATGCCCGCCTCGTACTTCCGGGAGCGGAGTCCCTCCGTTGCGCGGGCCTCTTCGAGGCGCGAGGAGAGCAGGGCGTGGCGGCGGCCCTCGTTCTGATGCACGGCCAGAGCGGTCTCCACTTCGTTGACGGCCGTCACCACGGTGCGCCCGTAGGTCGCCGCGAACTCGCCGAAGCGGCCCTCGGCAAGCGCCACGTTGCTTCGTAGCCGTCCGCCATCAAAGACCGGTGCGAGCAGGTTGGATGCAAGGTTGGTGAACCACTGGTCCACCTTGAACAGTCCGTCGATCCTGGAACTCTGCAGCCCGATGGAGCCGGAGAACGAGAGAGTGGGCAGGAGTTCGGCGCGACGGGCGTCGATCTGGAAGCGGGCCGCCTCGAGCCGATGTCTGGCCGCCCGCACGTCGGGCCGCTGCATGAGGAGGTCGGTTGGGATCCCCGCTGGAACCGGGTCGCCCGGGGCGCCGGGCGACAGGGCTTCGGGCAGGATCTCGGCCAGATCGTCCCGGTAGCCGCCCAGGAGGACGGCGAGGCGTCCCTCGGCGCTCGCCAGCCCGGTTTGGAGCTGGGGAAGGATGGCCTGGGTGTTCCTCAGATCCTGGCGGATGCGGTAGAGGTCCAGGGAGTCGGTGAGCCCGCGGTCGTAGCGGGTGGAGGCGACATCCTCGCGCTCTGTCAGGACGTCGACCATCCTGCGGGTGATCGCGATCTGCCGGCGAAGGTCGACGATCTCGAAGTAGGCGCCGATCGTCTCCGCGAGGATCCCGATCCTCGCGGTCTGGTAGTCGGATTCGGACGCGAGGTACTCGGCGCCGGCGGCGAGTGCGGAACTCTCGGCCCTCCCCCAGAAGTCCATCTCGTAGGAGAAGTCGGCGCCCAGGGACCAGGTGGTGATTCCCAGGCGTTCGGGCAAGGTGAATCCGGGGGCGAGTTGTTCCAGGCCGAGTTCCTGAATCTGGGCGCCGAAGCCCGCGTTGGTGGGATTCGTCAGATCGTGAATCCCGGCGCCCGCCTGAACGACCGGCAGGATCGCGGCCTTGGCGATCCGGGCCCGCTCCCTCGCCTGCTCGACGCGAGCGACCGCGGCGGCCATGTCCAGGTTGGACGAAAGCACGGCGTCGACGATCCGGTCGAGAGCGGGGTCGGCAAACGCCTTCCACCACTGGAGCGGCTCGTAGGTTCCGGGGGCTGGACTCTGCTCGAAGTCCGCCGGCATTTCCTCTGCCGGGTCGGGCAGTTCCGGAGGCGGCGCGAGGGAACAGCCGAGGACCAGAAGCGCCGCTGCAACTGGCGAGAGCGGGGCAATCCTCTTGGAGTTCATTGGGCGCTGGCGCTGGGGAGTAGCTCCGCTGTCAGGAAGAGAGGGTGACGATAACACGGGGTGGCGGGCCGACGCCCGCCGTTAGACTCGCTTGTCCAGCATGGCCGACCTCGAAGACTTACTGGTCAAGACGAGCAGAACGTTCGCCCTTTCGATCCCCCAACTCGAGGGCGGGACTCGTGAACAGGTGACGCTCGGCTATCTCCTGCTTCGGATAGCCGACACCCTGGAGGACGCGGCGGTCTGGAACGGGGAGCAGCGGGTTGAGGCTCTGTTCCGCTTCGCGGATCTGCTGAACGACTCGGACGAGGCGGCGGACGGCGGGGCGGGTGCCGCGGTCGAGTCCTGGCTCGAGGAGCCTCCTTCCCATCACGAGGGTTACCTGGAGCTGCTCGAGGCGACAGGCGAGGTCCTCTCGGCCTACGAGGCTCTCGATCCGGCGCCGCGGTCGGTGATCGGCCGTCACGTGCGCCGCACCACGATCGGCATGGCGTACATCGTGAGGCGTTCGGACCGGGACGGCCAGTTCCGGCTTGCCGGGATCCCCGAACTCCGCGACTACTGCTACGTCGTTGCCGGCATTGTCGGCGAGATGCTGACGGAGCTGTTCCTGCTCGGCGCGGCGCTGGCGCCGGTCGCTGAGGCGCTTCGCCGCCGCGCCGCGATGTTCGGCGAGGCGCTTCAGCTCGTGAACATCCTGAAGGACTCGACTGCCGATGCGGACGAGGGGAGGATCTTCATCGCGAGCGACCGCGATCGGACGCTCGCCTTCGAACTCGCTCGCGCGGATCTCCTGGTTGCCAGGGAGTACGTGGATCTCCTGCAGAGCGCGGGCGCGCCTCGCGGCTACCTCGGCTTCACCGGCTTGCCGGTGCGCCTCGCCTGGGCGACGCTGGACCGGGTGGAGGATCAGGGCCCCGGCTCGAAGCTGACCCGGCCCGAAGTGGCAACACTGGTCGCGTCCATGCACGCCGACCTGGATGCGGGCCGGTCAGCGGCTGGCAGGAGCTAGTTCCCGCGTGCCGCGCTCGTCGCTCACCGTTCGGGAGCGTCAGCCGTGTTTGCCGGATCGCCCGTGCCGGCGCTGTCCGCGGCGACGTAGTCGACGAGGCCGTTCAGCATCTCGTCGGTGGTTTTCAGGCCCCACTTGACGTCGACGGTCGGGTCGGGGTTGCTGGGGTTGTCGGCCGAGTTGTCGAAGGAGGCCTTCACATGGATTCGCGTTCCGGCCGGCAGCCGGATCGGCTCGGACAACTGGTAGGTCGTCTGCCAGTTGAAGTCGTAGCGGCTGACCCTGAGCAGGTCCCTGGTGCTGCCGTCAGGAAGCTCCGCGCTGAAGAACATGGACTTGCCGCGATAGTGCATGTGCGGCGTGAACGCGCGAATCAGGACGTCTTCCTCGAAGACGCGGCTCGCCTCCGCTTCGTAGTTCGGGTCGCCCGCCGGGATGTTGATCCCGGCGTTCCAGATCGGCAGCGTGACCAGTTCCCTCTCGATTTCCTCGGGTTCGGCGAACCAGAGTCCGATCCGGGTGCGGTCGGTCGCCGCCTCGCCGCTCGGGTGGTAGTGGAAGTCCCCGATCATCTTGCGGCCCTCCGGCAGCAGGCGGGCGGACCCCGCCGGGAATCGGTAGGGCTTGGCGCCGGCGGTCCAGGCCGCCATCCAGCCTTCCTGGTAGGTCGCGCCCTCGGCGGCTCGCCAGAGAATGAAGTGATGGAGCACCTTGCGGTCTCCCGGCTGAACCTCGACCGCGCTGATCCAGCGATCCCCGTCGAATCCGGTCGTGATCGGCACGTCGCGAAACTCGTCCGGTCCCTCCGCCGCCACCTCGTGGGGATCGAACTCGAACACCCAGTCCGGTTCCCCGAACGCCCACTCGCCCGCGGTCTCCGGCTGCTCCCAGACCGGTTCGTCGCCTTCGCCGCGGGGCGCGCCGTTCGCCGCCCAGCGGATGATCGCCGCGATCTCGTCGTCGTTCAGGCTGATGTCGTTCGACCACGGCCCGTAACCCGGGTCGGCGTCCCACGGCGGCATGTCCCGGTTCTCGACCGCGCGGGCGATGGACCGGGCCCACGGCCGTACCTCGCGGTAGGTGCGCAGCGACATCGGTCCAATCTCGTCGGGCTGGTGGCAGGAGACGCAGTTCGCGTGGAGGATCGGCGCCACGTCGTCGACGAAGGTGGGCTGATCGAGGTTTGGGCCGGCTGCGACGGCCGACGCCCAAAGGAGGATGGTGGCCGCGGCGGCCGCGAGGCGAATCACGTGGTTGGCTTGGGTCATCAGGCAACTTCCGAACCCCTTCGGAAGGGGCGGGTCCAGGTTGCTCAGGCGATTATACGGGCGACGCACGCCCGCGTTCTTCCTGACGGCGCCAAACCGGTCGCGTCTCGACCTGACGGGTATGTGGTACGGTGTTGCAGCTAGCGCTCAAAGAACCCCACTCGAGGAGACCCGACCCATGAAGCAGGCAATCGGATTGCTGCTGATCCTCGCCCTCGCCGCCCCGGTCGCGGCGGCGAACAACAACAACGACGCGCCGACGGCCACGCCGACCTACTACGGCGAAGTGCAGTCGATCCTGGAGCAGGAGTGCCAGGTCTGCCACCGCCCGAACGGCGCGAACCTGGGTGGAATGGTGGCGCCGATGGCGTTCACCAGCTACCAGGAGACGCGGCCCTGGGCGCGTTCGATCGCCCGCCAGGTCGAGTCCGGCCTGATGCCGCCGTGGCATGCGGACTCACGGCATGCGGGCGTGTTCGTGAACGAACGCTCCCTTACCGATGAGCAGAAGGCCACCCTGATCGCCTGGGCCAAGGGTGGAGCGCCAATAGGCAACGCGGCCGACGCGCCGCCGGCCAAGGTCTGGGAGGCCACCGACGGTTGGACGATCGGCGAGCCGGACCTGGTCATGGACATGGGTCAGGACTACTTCGTCGAGGATGACGTCCAGGATCAGTACATCAACTTCGAGACCGTGATCACGGAAGAGATGCTGCCGGAACCGCGCTGGATCAAGGCGGTCGAGTTCCGTCCGGGCGGCCCGGTCGTGCATCACATCATCGCGCGCCCCTTCGGCGGCATTGCCCCGGGCAACGACCCGACGGTTCACGACGACGGCTTCGGCACGCTCGTCGAGCCGGGCACGACGATCCGCTGGCAGATGCACTACCACAAGGAGCCGGGGCCTGGCACCGGCACCTGGGATCGCTCCTCGGTCGCTCTGCGGTTCTACCCGGAGGACTACGAGCCCACGTACGTGATGCAGAACAACGGGATGGGCAAGTTCGACTTCCAGATTCCGCCGGGCGATTCGAACTACGTCGCCACGAAGAGTGCGACCTTCGAGCGCGACGCGCTCCTGCTCGGCTACACGCCGCACATGCACCTGCGAGGCAAGTCGGCCCGCTACGTGGCGAAGTACCCGGACGGCACGGAGGAGGTGCTGCTCGACGTTCCGCGCTACGACTTCAACTGGCAGACGCACTACAAGTACGCTGCCGGCGGCAAGCGGATTCCGGCCGGCACCGAGATCGAACTGACGATGGCCTGGGACAACTCGGCCGACAATCCGGCGAACCCCGATCCGACCCAGACGGTCGTCTACGGTGGTCCGACCACGTCCGAGATGATGTTCGGCTTCGTGTCCTACGCGGACGCCGAGCCGAACTACAGGCCGTCCGAGACAGGATTCCTCGGCGGCCAGCGGTTCAATCGCGGCGCCTTCAAGAAGCTCGTCAAGGAGCGCTTCGACGTCGATTGGGACTCGCTGAGCGAGGAAGAGCAGGGCAAGATCTTCCGGCGCCTTCGCCAGCAGCAGCGTCGGAACGCGGAAAGTGAAGGAAGCGAAGGAACGGTCAGCGGCGGAGAGTAGCGTCGGCGACCCAGTCGCTTCGTGCAATCGACAACCCCGCCCCGGCTTTGGCCGCGGCGGGGTTTGTCGTTATGGGGACTAGGAGCGTGCGCGGTAGGAACGGTTGTAGACTGTCAGTCACGAGCGGAGGCTGAGGGAGGGAAGAGGATGCCGACAACGTTTCGCCCATACGATCCGGGTCAGAGTGTTCTTCTGCCTCC
>LXNI01000250.1_pt1 | contig 67967 bp, 68 predicted proteins | sample 809091 | NCBI WGS metagenome assembly LXNI01 (sample SAMN04870527, study PRJNA318959) | sponge metagenome | biome: 01000161; feature: marine sponge reef; material: water | host: Sarcotragus foetidus | place: Greece: Milos, Mediterranean Sea | collected 2013-05-29 | depth 5-7 m
CCCCTCCCCCCGGCAGGGCAGCGGCCAGCGCTACAGCCCTGCTGGCGAGGCTCTCCCGCCGCCGCTGCCGCGTCGCAGGAGGCATAGGTTCGCCCCGCCTGCGTTGTCTGAGTCGCAGCCGGCGTGGAGGTGCTTGAGGTCGAGCAGGCAGCGCTCAGTGCGCTCCTCTCGTCAGCACTGAGGGCGTGGCCGTAGCGGTCTGCGACGGTTTCATAGCGCTCGGCGTACTCGCACGCGTTGGCGCTGTGGCCCTGGGCATCGCGTGCCTGCCAGCGGGGGAGCCACTCATGGGCGAGGTCATCGCTCTTGGAGAGGTTGAAGCTGGCGAGGGAGGGCACGAGGTTCCCCGTGTCGTTGTAGGCGGTGCGCGCCTCGGACTCAGTGTCCACAAGGAGGCACAGAACGGACCAGGGCAGCACATGGTCGCGGTGTCCACTGCCGCCGACCGGATCGAGGCTGTAGAAGCCGGTAGCCCCCTGCAGGAGCGCGACGGCCCCTCCCGACCACGAGGGGCGATCGTCGCACCACTCGGGTTCGCCGGTTGAGGTGTTCTGTGAGGGCGCGGGCTCTTCTATCTCCACCGAGACTGTGATCGGCACGTCCACCGTGACAAAGTCGCTCTGGTCCCAGTTGCCGGAGCGGGAGCGCTCGCTCATGTCCAGGCGGTCGTTGTGTGTGGTCCAGGAGCCACCGGCGGGGCGGGTGGAGAGGTGGAGGCGTTCGGGATCGGCCACGTTGCGCCAGAGGCGAACCTCCACACTGGCGGTGGTCACCACCTCAACCGTGCGGGTGTTCTGGGCGATGGCGAAGGCCACGCCGCCACCGGCGATCGCGCCCACGAGGAGTGCCAGGAGCCAACGCTTCGCCAAGGGAGAGGGCCGCCTTCTAGAAACAACAGAGCTAAGCCAGTGAGCGCGAATAGACGCTACGAATAAGCCAGCGAGGGGTTGTATACGGGGCGGATGGCGAAGGAACAACGGGAACGGCTCGAACATCCGTTCCTGTGCGGGTAGACTTGCGGCATGGCGCCCGAGGAACGCGAGATCGACGGGGCCCTCCAGGATGAGGACGAGCTCCAGGCGGAGCAGACCCTGCGACCCCAGCGGCTCGGCGAATTCCCCGGCCAGGAGCGCGTGAAGGAAGTCCTCGTCATCGCCATCGAGGCGGCGACGAAGCGGGGCGAGCCGCTCGACCACCACCTCTTCTACGGACCCCCCGGGCTGGGCAAGACGACGCTCGCGCACATCCTCGCGGCGGAGATGCAGGCCCCCATCCGCACCACCAGCGGCCCCGCCATCGAACGGCCGGGCGACCTCGCCGCCATCCTCACCAACCTGAAGGAGGGCGAGGTCCTCTTCATCGACGAGATTCACCGCCTCGCCCGGGCCGTGGAGGAGATCCTCTACCCGGCGATGGAGGACTTCGCCATCGACCTCGTCATCGGCAAGGGGCCGGGGGCGCGCTCCATCCGCCTGCAGCTGCCGCGCTTCACGGTGATCGGCGCGACCACGCGCTACGCGATGATCAGCGCCCCCCTGCGCGACCGCTTCGGCTCGGTCTACCGGCTCGACTTTTACGAGCTGGATGCCCTGACCACGATCGTGCGTCGCTCCGCGGGGCTGCTCGGGGTGTCGCTCGCGCAGGAGGCGGCGGGGGAGATCGCGGAACGCGCGCGTGGCACGCCGCGCGTCGCCAACCGCATCCTGCGGCGCGTGCGCGACTACGCCGAGGTGCGGGCCGACGGGCTCGCCACGCTGGATGTGACGCGCGAGGCGATCGACCTGCTGGAGGTCGACGCGCTCGGGCTCGACGTGAACGATCGCCGCCTGCTGCGCGCCATCGTCGAGCAGTTCGAGGGCGGGCCGGTGGGGCTGGAGACGATCGCGGCGGCCATCAGCGAGGAGTCGGATACGGTCTTCGACGTGTACGAACCGTTCCTGCTGAAGCGCGGCCTGCTGCAGCGAACGCCGCGGGGCCGGCTGGCGACGGCGGCGGCCTGGCGCCACCTCGGCATCGACCCGCCGGCGGCACCCGGCGCGGGGCCGCAGGGGGAGTTGTGGGGCGACGCTGACGCGGACGGCAAGTTGTCCCTCAACACGCCCGCCGCCCATGATTAGCGCCGCCAGCTAGCTGGCGCGGGAGATTACCCAGGTGTTTGAACGAACGGTGCTGCCCAACGGGCTGCGGATCATCACGAGCGAGATGCCGCAGACGCGCTCCGCCACGGTCAGCGTGTACGTGGGCGCGGGCAGCCGCTACGAGGCCGACGCGGAGGCGGGCCTCTCGCACTTCCTCGAGCACATGCTCTTCAAGGGCGCCTCGCGCCGGCCGACGGCGCAGGAGATCGCGGAGGCGATCGAAGGCGTGGGCGGGCTCCACAACGCCGCCACCGACCGCGAGCTGACCGTCTACTACGCGAAGACGCCCGACTGGGCCGCCCTGGAGACGATCGACATCCTCTCGGACATGGTGACGGCCCCAGAGATGGACCCGATCGAGCTCGAGAAGGAGCGCATGGTCATCCTCGAGGAACTGGCCATGGTGGAGGACAGCCCGGGCGAGCTGGCCGCCATCCTCGCCGACGAGACGCTCTGGCCCGACCAGCCCCTCGGACGCAACATCGGCGGCGCCACGGAGACGGCGCGCTCGCTGCCGCTTTCGGCCGTCGAGCGCTATTTCCGCGCGCAGTACGTGCCCTCGAACATGGTCCTGTCGGTGGCGGGGAACATCACCCACGAGGCGGTGGTCGAGGCGGCCTCCCGCTGGCTCGGTCCCGTCCCGGAAGGCGAGCCGCACGCCTGGCACCCGGTGGAGCCGCGCGGCGAACGTGCGCGCGTGGCCGTGCGCACGAAGGCCACCGAGCAGGCGCATCTCTGTTTGACGTACCCCGCCCTGCCCCTGGGTCACGACGATCAGTACGCGGCCGGCCTGTTGAGCGCGTTGCTGGGCGAGGGCATGTCGAGCCGCCTCTTCCTGGAGCTGCGCGAGGAGCGCGCGCTCGTCTACGACGTGCACTCCTACCTGGGCGAATACCGCGATGCGGGCGCGTTCACGGTCTACGCCGGCTGCGACCCCTCGAACGCGCGCGTCACGCTCGAAGTGGTGCGGGCGGAGATCGAGCGCTTCCTCGACGACGTCACCGACGAGGAGCTGGAGAAGGGCCGGCGCATGGCCGCGGGCCGCATCCAGCTGCGGATGGAAGACACGCGCGCCGTGGCCGCCTGGATCGGCGGCCAGGAGCTCGTGCTCGACGAGGTGCTCACGGTCGACGAGGTGGTGGCGCAGATCAACGCCGTCACGCTCGACGACCTGCGCCGCGTGGGGCGCGACCTGCTGCAGGCGGAGGCCGCGACGATCGCCGCCGTCGGCCCCTTCGAGGACGACGCGGTTTTCGCCGGCGTCATCTGATGGCGGGCGTCCTGCTCTCGGTCCATGTCGTGCCCGTCCTGGAGGGACGCATCGTGGCCTTCGTCCTCGATGCGGGCGGCCCGAAGGGGCGCTGGCTCCCCTGGACGGTGCTGAAGCACGGCGCCAACCCCTACGAGATCGCCTCGACGGTCGTGGACGAGTGGTGCGACGGCGCCACGTCCGACCTGCGCCTCGTCGACGTCATCTCGCGCGAGGGGGACGACGGCTGGGAGCTCGCCGTGGTCTTCCGCGCCGAGCTGACCGCCCTGCCCCGCGGCGAGCGGGGCGCCCCGCGCGTCTGCGACCCCCAGGACCATGGCAGCATCGAGGGCTTCGAAGCCGTCGACCTGGAACGCTGGCTGGGGGCGGCCGCCCCCGCGGCTGCGTCAACCCTTGATGCTGACGGGTCTCGCCTGGTCTTCTAACCGGGCTGCCACCGCTGAGCGCGGCGGCTGGGGAAACTCCGAGCCTGCCGAACCCCAAAATATGGGGCCGCCCTTAATCTCGACGCGCCGCTGGCGAGTCGCCACCGTCAGATTCCCGTCGCTTGAGTAAACGTGGCGAATCGGATTCTTCGAGACGACGCTCCCTTCGTACGTGCCGTCACGGCCAAACCAGCGAAGCCGCTTGCCTTCGAGCAGCCCAAAGCCGGTCTCCGCGACGAGCAGGTCGCCCGCATCTGCCGTGTCAACCAACGCATGGAGAGAGTCGTCCCTCAGCACGTATAGGCGGGTGTCAGTCAGGAGGTACAGGAACTCCCCCGTGTCTACGATCCTTCGAGGCACGCTCCCAATGTCATACGCGCGAACCGCCTCGCCACGCTCATCCACCTGCACGACCCGCCCGGAATATCCCGCCAGATAGGCCCCTCCACCAAGCGCACCGAAGCACGCGGCATATATCCAGTCGGCTCGCCACCGGGGATTCTCCCCCAAGCTGAGCACTACCTCGATCCCGTCTTCCGAAAAGACCGTTTCGGAATACCTATGGATGGACTCCAAGTCCATACCTGTGAGCGTCTCGGCAGCCCGATTGACCTCCGTCATCCGCTCGTGGGTGCTGTCCGAGCCTTGGTTCAAGTCTGGGTGCCACTGCTTGGCCAAGTCCCTGTATCGCGTCTTTATGTCTGCAGGAGTAACGGGCAGGGTGAGCCCAAAGATCCCAAGGGCCCAGTTCACCTCTTCGCTGGCGTGGAATAGCCCTGATGGCTTACCTAGTTTCTCCCATCCTTCCTGTTCTGGGAGCCGTACACCCCAAACTCCGTTTCCCTCCAAGTCGAAGCACCACGCTTCGTCTACCGATGTGAATAGGTAGCTACGCTGATCTTGTGAGAGGGCCACGCACCTAATGTGGTTCTTTAGTTCCCCCTTTTGTATTTCAAACTTCCTTGCGAGCGCCAGAACTTCAGGATAGTCGGCCAACGCCGTCTCGAGAATTGAAGACAGAGACTCATCATAGGCATGCACCACAGCGTCCCTAGCCATGGCGATCAAACCAGCTCCGAGGGGGTGAACACCAATCCGATATGTCCCGTGTGCCAACCCTGCTTTCACGGCCACGTTGCCAGCACGGTCGTAGCGCAAGGCGGACGCCTCGTGCTGGCCCAATCCCTCGGCGTTCCCAAGATCGTCCACAAGAAAGACTCCAGTGGCGGTAGGGAAGACGTTGCGAAAGGCGGGGTCTGGACGGTTGGGCAGTGGCACCTGCTGAACCGGTCCAAGATGCCAGTCGGAGTCTCGCACCTCGAAATGCACATCGCCTTCCGGAGGGGCAACAGCCTCCCGCGATGCGACATCCTCGTCCCATCTGGATGGAGATCGCGGTAGAGGGATGTAGCTAAGTGTCGAGAAGTCAACCTCATGCAAGGGCGGCGACTCTCGGTCCTTGCGATGCGAATCCACCCTCCTCCTTGGCAACGGCTGCGGAGCTTCGTAGGAATCCGCCGAGAGCAGTTCATACGTGCGACCCTTCTTGGTGCGCACAATCTTCCCGTGTCGCTCGAGGTAGTGGATCAGGGTGGCGACTCGCCTCCCATCGCTCTCACCGACGAGGCCTTTGACTTCAGTCTGCAAGCAATTGGGGTGCTGGGACACAGCCTCGACAATGGCATCAAACAGCTCCAAGTCCCTTGAGTGTCGGTCAGTTCTTTCAATCCAAGGTTCCAGCTCTGGGACAGACTTGACGACTTCGCGCATCCTGGCGAGGCCAGCACTGTCCGCGGTGAGAGCCAGTACGGTGCCTCCCTGCTCTAGGCAAGGAACCGATGAGATGTCCCAGCTTCCGTATTCCTGGCAAGTCTCCCTAACAAAACCTGGAACATCCTCCATGTTCGAGCGCACAAGCGCCGCGGCCCGGACATAATCCGCCTTTCCTACCGCCTCGTTCAGAAGCATCAGCGTGTCGAAATAACGGTCGCTGACCTTGGTCACTGGCGTGCCTGTCTCAAGCTCCGGCGACCTCTCTCTGGCCGGCCCACTGTGGCCCGGCGAAGTAGAAGAATCCCGACCCAGAAGTCGTCTTAGCGAAGTCCTGAGTGAGGCCAATGCCATACCCTCCCAAAGGCAACTCAGACTACCAGCGTGCTGTACGCTACGCCTCCCGCCGCGGGCCCCGCCCGCCGCGGCAACATGCTCAGGAGAAAAACCATGACTGATATCGCCAGCCGCGGGTACTCCAACCCCGATGTCCTCGTCAGCACCGACTGGGTCGCCGACAACCTGGATAACGCCGGAATCCGCATCGTCGAGTCGAACGAGGACCAGCTCCTCTACCCGTCCGGGCACATCGCCGGGGCCGTGCAGGTCGACTGGGCGGCGGACCTGAACGACCAGCTCCGCCGCGACTACCTGAACCGGGACGGCTTCGAGGCGCTCATGTCGCGCAGCGGCATCTCGCCCGATACGACCGTCGTCTTCTACGGCGACCGCAACAACTGGTGGGCTTGCTACGCCTACTGGGTCTTCCAGCTCTTCGGCCACAGCAACGCGAAGGTGATGGACGGCGGCCGCCAGAAGTGGGAGCAGGAGGGCCGTGAGCTCGTGCGCGAGGTTCCCACCTACGACGCCACCAACTACTCCGCCCCCGAGCGCAACGACGCCCCCGTGCGCGCCTTCCGCGACGACGTGATGGCGCACCTCGAGGCGGGCGGGCAGCTCGTGGACGTGCGCAGCCCGCAGGAGTACTCGGGCGAGCGCCTGCACATGCCCGACTTCCCCAACGAGGGCGCCCTTCGCGGCGGCCACATCCCCACCGCCAGGAGCATCCCCTGGGCGCGCGCGGCCAACCCCGACGACGGCACCTTCAAGACCGCCGCCGAGCTGCAGGAGATCTACCTGAACGAGCAGGGCCTCTCGCCCGACGGAGACACGATCGCCTACTGCCGCATCGGTGAGCGCAGCAGCCACACGTGGTTCGTGCTCACGCACCTGCTCGGCTTCGGGAACGTCCGCAACTACGACGGCTCCTGGACCGAGTGGGGCAACCTGGTGAACGTGCCCATCGAGAAGTGAGCGTGGAGGGCATCCCCCAGACGCTCGCCGACCTGCTCGACGAGTTCTCCTTCCTCGACCGCACCGAGCGGGTCGACTACCTGATCGAATACGCCGACCAGTTCAAGAACGTGCCCGAGCGCATCGCCGTGCGCCCCTACCCCGAAGAGCGGCGCGTGAAGCGCTGCGAGTCGCAGGCCTACGTGTGGGCGGAGGACACCGACGCGAACGCGCAGAAGTACTACTTCGCCGTGGAGAACCCGCAGGGCATCTCGGCGAAGTCGTTCTGCGCCATCCTCGACGACACGATCTCGGGGGCGCCGCTGGAGGAGGTCCTGCGCATCCCCGGGGACGTCGTCTTCGACATCTACGGGAAGGAGATTTCGATGGGCAAGGGCGAAGGTTTGCTCGGCATCCTCACGTCGGTGCAGCTCTTCGCCCGCGAGGCAGCCGGCCGGCCGCGAGCCTGAGCCATGCCCGAGATCCCCGACCTTGAGGCGATCCGCGGGTTCCTCAACGAGCGGCTGCCCGGCCAGGCCGTCGAGTCGGTCGAGGTCAAGATTCCCCACGTCGTGCGCACCGGCGCGACGATCCTCGCGGAGTCGCTCCCGGGGGACGCCTTCGGGGAGACGCAGCGGCAGGGGAAGTTCCTGCTGTTCTCGCTCGCCTCGGGGCGCGTGCTCGCCATCAACCCCATGCTCACGGGGCGCTTCCAGTACGCCCCGCCTGATGCCAAGAAGCAGGGGCGCACGTGCCTGCGCCTCTCACTCTCGGGCGGGAACGAACTGCGCTACGCCGACCTGCGCGTGATGGGCCGCATCTACCTGCTGCCCCTGGAGGAGCTGGAGGCAATCCCCAACTGGAGCGCCGGCGGCCCCGACCTCCTCGACCCCGCCCTCACCGAGGAAGTCTGGCTGGAGCGCATCCGCAAGTACCGGGGCCGCATCAAGAACATCCTCACCAAGGCGGAGTTCGTGCAGGGCGTCGGCAACGCCTACAGCGACGAGATCCTGTGGGAGGCGCGCATCAATCCCTTCACCGCCCGCAAGGACCTCGACGAGGAGGACCTGCGCCGCCTGTTCGCCTCGGCGCGCGAAGTGATGGCGTGGGCCACGCCCCTCGCGCGCGAGCGCATGGTGAAGGGCGAGGCGCTCGACTACCGCGAACGGCGCGACTTCTTCCGCGTGCATCGCCTCGGCGGGGAGGCCCTCTGCCCCCGCGACGGCGCGAAGATCACGGACATCGACGCGAGCAAGAAGGTGACGAGCTTCTGCCGCACCTGCCAGCCCGGGGGCCCTGCCTTCTCCTAGCCAAAGTCGTCCAGCAGGTTGGCGTGCTGGTACTGAAAATCCGCCAAAGCCGTTTACCAATTGCACGAGACAATGTACACTCCGGCGCAGACGGGGCAGGGGCGGCGCAGCCCGGAGCCCCGCCCCCCAGGCGAGGAGTCAGGGCATGGCCGACGCAGTTCAGAAGACAGTGCACTTCCGCCTGACGGTTCAGAGCATTGAGCACGGTAGCCACTGGACCACGAGGGCGCTGGAGACTGGCGTCATCACTGCGGGAGCTACGCGGGACGAAGCGGAGAGCAAGAACGGCGAAGCCCACGTCATGCTGGTTCGGCGCATTAAGCGGGACGGGCTGGCAGCGCTTGATACGTTCCTGACCGCGCGCGGTATCAACTACGACCTTGGCGATCCGCCTCGCCGCGAGCCTGCGTCGCCCCTGGCCAACGAGTCCGTCGACCAGTTGCCCATTGCCGCATAGCCGGGCGTTTGCCGTTCTCTCCGCCGCGCTCGAGGATCTCGGCTACCACGAGGACGGGGAGGCGAATGGCGTCTACCTGTATACGACGTACCGGAATGTTCACTGGGTACTGTTGGAAGACAACGCTCACCTGACCATCGAGGAGCAGATCACGGCGCTCCTCAGGCAGGGAATTGAGATGTCCGACCTCTACAGCGCCATCGCACGACTGGGCGAGGAGCCGGGCGGTTCGTGAGTCGCCGCACCTGCCAGCCCGGCGGTCCCGCCTTCTCCTAGCGGGCGCATCCCATAGGGGCGGGGACCACTACACTGCCCCACGCCATGGAACCCGAGTCTCGCTACGTCGTCTCGCAACGGGTGCAGCTGCACTACGTGGTCTGGGGGGAGGCGGGGAACCCGCCCCTGATCCTGCTGCACGGTGGGCGCGACCACGCCCGCTCGTGGGACCGCACCGCTCTCGCGCTCTGCGATCGCTACCAGGTGTTCGTGCCCGACCTGCGCGGCCACGGCGACTCCGACTGGGCGCTCGGAGGGAACTACTCGATCATCGACTACGGCCTCGACCTGCACGCCGTGGTGGGCGAGATCGGGCGCACACCGGTGACGATCGTGGCGCACTCGCTGGGAGGCAGCATCGCCCTGCAATACGCGGGCACCATGCCCGAGAGCGTGCAGGCCGTGATCAGCATCGAGGGGCTGGGACGGCTGCAGTGGACGAGTTCGGAGCACCGCCCCGCGCACGAGCGCATGCGCGAGTGGCTGGCCGATATGCGCGAACTGGCCGGGCGCGACGCCCGCGTTTACCCCACCTTCGAGGACGCGGTGACGCGCATGCGCGAGGCCAACTCGCACCTCTCGCCGGAACTGGCCCGCCACCTGACGGTGCACGGGGTTCGCGAGGTTGAGGGCGGCGGCTACGTGTGGAAGTTTGACAATCACGTGCGCTCGCGTTCGCCCTACGAGTTCAACATGGAGGACGCGCGCGACATCTGGAACCAGATCCGGGCGCCCCTGCTCTTCATCCAGGGGGCGGAGAGCTGGGGGGCAGAGGACGGGACTCCGGACTACAGCGCCTTCCACAACTACCGCGCGGAGACGGTCGAGGGCGCCGGCCACTGGGTTCACCACGACCAGTTCGACCGCTTCCTGGGGCTGGTCGAGGGCTTCCTCGCGGAGACATCGGGCTAGGGGCTGGCTTCCGCCCGCGCTTTGCGGGCAAGAACCAGACGGTACTCCTGTTCCAGTCCCAACCAGATGTGGGCGGGCGTGCCCAGCGCAGACTCAAGGTCGAGGGCGGTCTCGGCGGTAATCGCCTTCTTGCCCCGCACGATCTCGTTTACGACCTGGCGCGGACGCCCCAGCCGCCGCGCAAGCTCGGCCTGGCTGATCCCGAGGTCGTCGATGTGCTCCTGCAGAAGCTCCCCGGGTGGGATGGCAGCGTCGGAGTGGAGCGGGGGTGCAGTTGCGACTTCAGCCATGGTAGTCGACGACCTCCTCAACGGTGATGGTGTTTGGACCCGTGATCGCGAACACCAAACGGATCTGACCAGTCAGGCGTATCGCGTACTGGCCCGCCCTATCTCCTGTAAGGGAGTGAAATCGCAACGGAGGAATGTCAGCCAACTCATCGAAGTCGTGTACCTGCATGAGGATGTTCACTCTCTCAATGTAGCGGCGTCCAACGTACGGACCCCACGTGCGGATGGCCCGGGCCTCCTGAACGTAGCATCGCTCGAGTTGGCGCGTCCTGAAGGAGACCCGCACTTCCCCTCGTTTCTCACGAATAGAATAGTCACCTATCCATTGACAGTCAACCGAAGGGCGACAGCCCAGGAGCGCGATGCCCTTAGCGCAGCCTTTGCTATCCTCGACGCGATGTCGAACCGGCAGGCGAGACGGCAGCAGAGCCGCCAGGCGCGCAGACAGGCGACCTCGTATCGGGGCGGCGGCCGTTCGGGCGGCTCCTCGCAGGGGAGTGGTGGCGGCGACGGTGGCGGTGGCGGTGGCGGCGGCGGCGGGATCAACTCCCTGGACTGGCGCTTCATCGCGCTGGTCGCGGTAATCGCCATTGCGGCGATCGTGGTCGTCTTCGTCGTCCAGCCCTTCGGCGGCGACGACGACGAGGGCGGTGCGGCGACCGGGGACCTCGCGATCCTCAACGACGAGCTGGCGGCGCTCCCCACGGAGATGCAGAGCGGCAACAAGCTGGGCAGCGACGACGCGCCGGTCAAGATGATCCAGTACGAGGACTTCCTCTGCCCGCACTGCCTCTCCTACACGGTCAGGAACGAGGGCTTCCTGATCGAGCAGTTCGTGAAGCCGGGCCTGCTCCAGATCGAATTCCGGCACCTCCCCGTCATCGGCGACGCCTCTGTGCGCGCGGCCGTTGGGGCCTCGTGCGCGGCCAACCAGAACCGTCTGTTCGAATACGCCAACCGCCTCTTCGCCATCCAGGCCGAGCACGGTACCGACAGCGCCCTCTACGAAGAGGACAGGCTGGTGGAGCTGGCCGGAGAGCTGGGCCTCGACACCGAAGCCTTCGCCACCTGCCAGGCCGCTCCCAATGCCCTCAGCCCGGTCGCCAACGACATCGCGGCCGCCCAGGCCATCGGCTTCCGCGGGACTCCCAGCTTCGTCATCAACGGCACGCCCCTGCAGAACCCACCCCAGTCGAACGAGCGCTGGGCGGAGATCATCCAGGGCGTTATCGACGCCATGACGGCCGAGGACGAAGCGGACGAAGGCGAAGCCGACTCGGAGGGGGAGCCGGACGCCGGAGACGATGACGGCAGCTGAACCCTCCCCCCCACCGAGGGGCTCGCTCCCTCCCCGCGCCTGGCTTCCCATCGTCGTGCTGCTCGTGGCCGCGGTCGTGGCGCTGGCCGTCCTCCTCATCCTGAACAGCGGCGACGGCGAGCCCGAGGTCATCGTCTGCGAGCCGGGGACGCCGGGCTGCGAGCTGCGCCAGCCGGTGCACTGGCATGCCGACTTCGCCCTCTACATCCGCGGTGAGCGGTACGACTTCAACCAGGAGCGCTTCTTCTCGTCCGAGGAAGACGAGCTCAGCGAGAACGTCCACATCCACGAGCCCTTCCTCGTCGTCCACGTGCATCGCGAGGGGACGACCTGGCGCGAGTTCTTCGATTCGCTCGGATTCGAGCTGACGGACCAGTGCCTCACGACACCCGAGGGGGAGCAGCTCTGCAGCTCGGAGACGGAGCGGCTGTCGTTCATCCTCAACGGAGTCAGGCTCGACGGCCTCGCCTTCGAGGACATCACCAACATCGACCGCGCCCTCATCTCCTTCGGCAGCGAGAGCGACGAGGATCTGATGCAGCAGTACGCGGCGGTGGAGACCGAGGCGTGCATCCTCTCGGGGCTCTGCGAGGAGCGCGTACCCGAGGGCGGGCTCCCGCCCGAGGCCTGTGGCGGCTACGAGTGCAACTAGCGCCTAGGGCACGGGCTGGGCGCTCCGCCCCTCGCCAACGAAGGTGAGCAGGAAGCCCGAGCCGTAGCACTCGGGAACGCCGATCGCCGCCTGTTCGATGCGGTTGCGGACATCCGGCGATGGGCTGGGCTGGGCGAACCCGTCCTCGGCCATCGCTTGCAGGCGCGCGAGGTCTTCGCCGGAAAGCTCGTCAATCGCATCGCCAAGCCCGGCGACCCTGACGAAATACTCGAAGTACGTGAGCGTCGCAGCATGGTGCTCACCCAGCCCATCGGGGGGCGCCATGTCGGCCATGGCGGTAGCCAGGACCGCCATGGATCTGCCGGTGGCCTCCAGGAACTCCTCGGGGTTACTCACATCGAGGCTCACGTTGGCCAGCTCTTCCACATAGGCATCCAGGTAGGCGGTGCCTGCCAGGCAGATGCCCCTGACGTACTCCTCGTCGGCGGGTGGCACCTCCCCGCTGGGGGGATCCACGCCCGCGCCCATGAAGCCAAGGATCGAGTTCTCCCTGGTGCACTCGGGAACGTCCCGGGCAGCACCCACAAGCCGCTCCCATGTCTCGGGGGTGAGCTCCGGCAGTTGCGAAGCGCCCATGAGGGTTCCGAGGCGCATGAATAGCGCGCCTATTGCGTCTTCCCCGGCCTCCACCGCCGTGAGTGTCTCGTCGATAAGCGCAAGCATCTCCTCGTACTGAGCGATGAGTGCCGCGTGGTACTCCTCCACGCCCGACGGAGGCGTGGCCCCGCGGAAGGCGCCCACGACCGCCTCCAACGCCTCGGTGAGCGGGCGGAGGAGTTCCCTGGGACTCTCCTCAGCCGCGCCGACCGGCGCCTGCACCTCCACCGCCGCAGCCACTAGCCCGGACCCGGCAGTGCACACGTCCCTCAGGTAGCGCCGCTCGGCGTCGCCCGGTTCACCGGCGCCACACCCAAGGAACGCAGGCCCCAGCAGCACCGCGAGCGCAAGGACCGCAACTTGCCAACGGGAGCACAGAGGACGGATCACCGCGCGACTCTACCCGCCTGCCCGGGACCCCGTCCGCTGCCTTGCCTGCCCCTACTGCCCTCCGCTAAGGAAGCCGTAGAGGAAGCCGGAGTTGTAGCACTCGATGACGTTGTTCGCGGCCTGCCCGAAGCGGTTGGCCACGTTCAGGGGAAGGCCCGGCATCCCGATGCCGCCGCCGAGCAGCTCCCGGAAGCGGGCGATCTGCGCGTCGCTGACCTCGCGGCCGGCATCAAGGGACTCGATGATGCCGTCCAGCACGGCGACCATCTCCTCGAAGCGCTCGATGGAGGCGCCGTGGTACTCGGCGATGTCGTCGGGCGCCGGGATAACCGACAGGTCGGCGCCCAGGCCCCGCAGGCCCTCGAGGAAGAGGGTGGCGAAGACCTCCGGATCGCTCTCGTCCAGGTCAGCGTTCGGTCCCAGGTCAGCGGTCGCCTCCTGGATGGTCGCCTCGTAGCGCTCGCCGGCGAGGCAGAGTTCGCGGACGTAGGCCTCAGCCTCGGGATCGGGTTCGGCCGCGCCGGACCCGGTATCGACCGCCTCGCTCTCGCCCTGCCCGAGGAACGCGGGGAGGATGATCGAGCCCTGGCACTCCTGCACGCCTTCCGCCACCTGCGCAAGCCGGTCAAGGGCGGCCTGGGGAATCTCGGGAATCTCAGCGGCGCCACCCAGCATCCCTCCGAGCAGCTCGAAAGGATCGCCATCGAGCTCCTCACCCTCCTCCAGGGAGGCGAAGAGCGTTACGAGCGCCTCGTACTGGGCAAGCGCGGCGTCGTGGTACTCGGCCAGGTCGTCCGGCGGCGTGACCTCGCGCATGGCCTCGAGGAACCCGCTGAGCGGCTCCACGAAGAGTTCACCGAAGGCCTCGGGGCTCTCTGGATCGGTGCCTTCGGTCTCCATTCGGATGGCAGCCGTGAACATGGCCGTCTGCAGGTCGTTGCCTGCCACGCAGAAGGCGCGCAGGTAGCGCACGTCGACGGAGCCACTCTCGCCGGCGGACTCCTCGGCGCCGGCGGTGGCGGCGGCGGGCGGCGCTTCCGTGGGCGCCTCGGTCGGCGATTCGGTCGCGGCCTCGGTGGCGGCCTCCGCTTCCGCGGGGGCGGGGGTTGGGTCGGGCGATTCGTCGCCGCCGCCACAGGCGACGGCGATCAGGGCGACGATGCCCAGGACGAGGAACGAGGCGCGCAGGGAGAAGGCTCGAAGAAGATGCATCACGCTTTGACCTTCGCAGACGCCACCAGCGGATACAACCTGGCCGCGACGTATCTTGCCGGGGGGATTACCGGCGGCGGAGAGGACTGGTGGGAGCCAGTTCTAGAGCTTTTCCACCTGGAGGAAGTCCAGTTCGACCGGCGTCTCCCGGCCGAGCATGCTCACGAGCACGCGCACCTTGCCCTTTTCCGTGTTGATCTCGTCGACGGAGCCGACGAGATCCTCGAAGGGGCCCGAGGCGATACGGACGCTCTCGCCGACCTGGAAGCCGACGCGCACGCGGGGCTGCTCCATGCGCATGGCGCGCAGGATGTTGTTGACCTCGTCGAGCGTGAGGGCCACGGGCTTGGGGGTGCCGCCCGCAAGCTCCGAGCCGGCGCTGACGAAGCCGGTCACGCCGCTGGTGTTGCGAATCATGTGCCAGAGGTTATCGGACTCGGGGTCGCCCTCCTCCAGCGTGATCGTCTGGATGAGCACGTAGCCGGGGTACAGCTTGCGCTTGACGGTGCGGCGCTGGCCCTCGCGGATCTCGATCTCGTCTTCGGTGGGCACGATCACGTGGAACACGCGGTCGGCGGCATCCATCTGGTCGATGGTGGCCCGGATGGCGTGTCGCACCTTGTACTCGTGGCCGCTGTAGGTGTTGACGAAGTACCAGGACCGCCCGGCGGCGCTGATCTCCTCGTCGCTGATCTGGTCCTGCTCCTCGTGCTCATCGCGGCGCGCGCGGCGGCGGCGGGTGGGCTGTTGGCCGACTTCGCCGGGCCCCGCCTCGGGGAGCGACTCGTGACTTGCGGTGTCGGTGTCTTGGAGTTTCAGGTTGTCCTCACTCATGGCTAGGTAAAGAAGATCTGCTCGATGATCCAGCCGAATAGCAGGTCGAACAGGCCGAGGATGACGCCAACGATGATGGCCACAATGGCGACGACGATGGTCAGGTAGCGCGTCTCGGCGAACGTTGGCCACGTCACCTTGCGCAGCTCGGAGATGACATCGGCCACGGCCCGGGGCTGGAACCGCTTCAGGAAGCCCAGGGGATTCCAGCTGCGGCCGCGGCGGGGCTGCACGCGCGGGGTGGTGACTGCGGCGACGGCGCTCGCGCCGCCCTCGGTCACCTCCTCGGCGGCGCCGGCCTGCCGGCGCTCGCGGGAAGCGCGACGGCCGCGCGAACCACGTCGGCGTTGGGAGCGTGCCATCCCCCTACCTTGTCTCCCTGTGCAGCTGGTGTTGCCGGCAGCGGGGGCAGAACTTGCGGAGCTCGATCCGGTCGGGATCGTTGCGCCGGTTCTTCGAACTAGTATAGGTGCGCTCGCGGCACTCAGTGCAGCCGAGCGTGATGATCTGGCGGTCGCCTCTTCCCTTCGCCATCGGGGGCCTCCTACTCGAGTACCTTGGTGACGACGCCGGCGCCTACCGTGCGCCCGCCCTCACGTATCGCAAAGCGCAGACCTTCCTCAACCGCCACCGGCTGAATCAGCTCTACCTTCATCGTCACGTTGTCCCCGGGCATCACCATCTCCGTCCCCTCCGGCAGCCCGATCGACCCCGTTACGTCCGTCGTGCGCACGTAGAACTGCGGCCGGTACCCCTGGAAGAACGGCGTGTGCCGCCCTCCCTCGTCCTTGCTCAGCACGTACACCTGCGCCTCGAAGTTCGTGTGCGGGTTGATCGACCCCGGCAACGCCAGCACCTGGCCGCGCTGCACGTCTTCCCGGTCCATCCCCCGCAGCAGGCAGCCGACGTTGTCGCCCGCCTCGCCTTCGTCGAGGAGCTTCTTGAACATCTCCACACCGGTGACCACCGTCGTGCGCGTGTCCTCCAGACCCACGATCTCCACTTCCTGCCCCACCTGGATGCGCCCACGCTCGATGCGGCCGGTCACGACCGTGCCCCGCCCCTTGATCCCGAACACGTCCTCGATCGGCATCAGGAAGGGCTGGTCCAGCGCCCGCGCCGGCTGCGGAATGTAGTCGTCCACCGCCGCCATCAGCTCCTGGATCGACGCGTACTCCGGCGCACCCGGATCCTCCGACCCCGACTCCAGCGCCTGCAGCGCCGAGCCCCGCACGATCGGAATCTCGTCCCCGGGGAACTCGTAGCTCTCCAAAAGCTCGCGCAGCTCCAGCTCCACCAGCTCCAACAGCTCCTCGTCCTCCATCATGTCCACCTTGTTCAGGTAGACCACGATCGCCGGTACCTCCACCTGCCGCGCCAGCAGGATGTGCTCCCGCGTCTGCGGCATGGGGCCGTCCGGGGCGGCCACGACGAGGATCGCCCCGTCCATCTGCGCCGCGCCCGTGATCATGTTCTTGATGTAGTCGGCGTGACCGGGACAGTCGACGTGCGCGTAATGACGGTTGTCCGTCTCGTACTCCACGTGCGCAATCGCGATCGTGATCCCGCGCGCGCGCTCTTCCGGTGCGTTATCGATCGAATCGAACTCCCGGAACTCCGCCTCGCCCTTCAACCCCAGCACCTTCGTGATCGCCGCCGTCAGCGTCGTCTTGCCGTGGTCCACGTGCCCGATCGTCCCCACGTTTACGTGCGGCTTCGTGCGCTCAAACTTCGCCTTCGCCATCGCGAATCCTCCGTGCGGGTAGTGGCTTCACCGCATCCCCTGTTGCGGGGGCGGCGCGCCCTGGAGCCCTCATCCAGATTTGAACTGGAGACCTCGTTCTTACCAAGAACGCGCTCTGCCAACTGAGCTATGAGGGCCTAGTCCGCGTGTGCGTTATTGATAGTAGCGGGATTTCCGTTGTGGGGGAGTGGGGGCACGTTCGTTCGGCATGCCTCCGGCATGCTACCATCATGCCATGGCCAACTTGCAGATCAAAAACGTGCCGGAAGAGCTCCACGAGCGCCTGCGCCGTCACGCCCGCAAGAACAACTGCACGATGAGCGCGGCGGTGCTGGCTGCCATCGAGCGCGAGATCGAGCGATCAGAGTGGCGCGAGCGCATGGCTAGCCGTCCCATCGTCGACCTTGGCATATCGGCCGCAAAGCTGGTTGAGGAGGCACGGACCGAACGAGACAGGGAACTCGGCCTCGAGTGACTCGATACATCGTCGATGCATCGGTCGCTGTCGAGTGCCTGCTGAGGACGCCCGTGGGGTACTCCGTGCTGGAGATGATCGGCGATGTGGAACTCGCCGCTCCGAGCCTCCTCGACGCCGAGGTGCTAGCGGCCCTCCGCAAGGGGGTCCAGCGGGGCGACATCGAAGCTCCCCAGGCTGAGCGCGCCATCGACGACCTAGAGGCATGGCCCATCGACCGCGTTCCGAACCGGGAACTACTGCGCTCCGCCTGGCGCTACCGCCACAACGTCACCGCCTACGATGCGCTGTACGTGGCGCTCGCCAACTCCCGGGACGTGCCCCTCCTGACCATCGATGGCCCCCTGGCGCGGGCCTCGGGTCTCGACATCGTCGTGCAGAACGTTCGACTGGCCTAGCGCCCCTAGGCCAGACCGCGCTTCGCGAGCTCCTTCGGCATGCGCTCGGCGTCGGCGCTGAGCAGGGGGCCGCGTTCCTCGTCGGTGAGGGTGCCCGCCGTGTCCTTCGCCATCTTCCCGCCGTCGAAGAGGATCCACTTCTCGGGGATGACCTCGAGGATGACGCGCAGGGGGGAGTCGAGACGGTCGACGAAGGCCATCGCCGACTCCTCGTCGGGGCTGATCTTGCGTGCGAGGGCCGGGTAGAACCAGTCCTTCGTCTCCTGGTCGTCGTGGATGATGCAGCGGCCCTTGGCCGTGGCCTGGCCACCCGGGGCGCCCGAGTCGGGCGCGCAGGCGGCGCTGCTTACGATGACGGAGACGCGGGGGTCGCGGCGGATGGCGGCGACGCGGTGGCGGTGGACGGCGCAGGTGATCCAGAAGCGCCCATCCTGCCAGACGTAGGCGTGGATAACGCCGACGGGCCAGCCGTCGCGAGTGCTCCAGTTAAGGGCGCACTCCCTGGCGTTGGTAAGCAGCGACTCAAGCTGCTCGTCGTCGAGGGGGTAGCCGGAAACGGTTTCGTGGTCTTGTGCGCCCGCCATCTGTAGGCCTCCAGGAAGGTGTTCGTGGCCGCGACCTGCGCGGCTTCCGAACCGTGGCAGAGCCGGGGGCGCGCGTCAACGGGTGGGCGCTGCTACGCTCGCGGCGAAGCGAGGAGCACGGCTACGTCGACGCGGCAGCCATGGCCCCACCCCCAACTGGTTCGACTTCCTGAAGCGGGTGATGAAGGAGGAGCCGGTGGTGGTGCGGGGGGCGCACGGCTTCGGGCTGAAGGCGGTCACGAACGGGATGCACGCCCTCGGGCTGGTGAAGACCAGCTGGGACGAGGGTCCCGCCGACGGCCTCGGGGCGATGGTGGGGGCGTGGTGGTGCGACCGCGAGGCGGAGCCTTCCGGCGGCAGCATGCGCGACCTCCAGGTGATGCAGCGCATCGAGCGTTACAACGAGGTCGACTGCAAGGCGATGATGGAGCTGGTGGGCTACCTCCGCCGAAACCACTGAGCGGCAGGATCGTCCTCCGCAACCCGCCACCTGACGAAACGTGGCTGAATCGGGAACGATCCGGGGGCTTCCCGCGTATTTCTTCTCAGGATGGTACTGGCACGACTCGAGGTGCGACGTGAACATTACGCTGGCCTCCCTGCGGAGGGTGATGGACGTATGACCGACGACGAAGCCGTCCTGCGCTGCCAGGACGGCGACCGCGAGGCCTTCCGCCACCTGGTGGAGCAGTACAAGAACCCGCTCTACGGCACGGCCTACCTGATGACGGGAAACGCGGCCCAGGCCGAGGAGCACGTGCAGGATGCGTTCCTGCTGGCCTGGAGGGGCATCCGCACCTTCCAGCCGGGCCGCCCCCTGAAGCCCTGGCTGATGCGCATCCTCGTCAACTCCGTCCTCAGCCAGCAACGCAAGCGCTCGCTGACGACCGTCCCGCTGGAGGAGTCGCTGCCGCTGGAAGCGCCCTCCGAGCGAAGCGAATCGATCGAGGCGAGGGAAGACCGCGAGGCCGTGCGGCAAGCCCTCGCCCAGTTGACCCCCGAACACCGACAGGTCGTGGTACTGCGGTACTTCGCCGACCTGACGGTGCCGCAGGTCGCCCGTTCCGCCGGTGTGCGGGAGGGAACAGTTAAGTCTCGGCTGCACCGTGCGCTCCGCCAGATGCGTGAGCTGCTGGAGCAGTCCGGTGTTATGGAGGTGGCCGGCAATGGCGCGTAACGAGATGCCGGATCAGGAGATGGAACAACGCCTTCGCGAGCACTTCAGCGAAGAAGCTCGCGAACTGCAGGCCCCGGACGACCTCTGGGCGCGACTCGAGGGACGCCTGGGAAAACAGCAGCCGCCGCGCTTCGCTTTCTTGCGTGGCGGAGCCGCCGCCATTGGCGCGACTCCCTGGATCCCGGCGGCGGCAGCGGCCGTGCTGGTTGTGGGCCTTGGGATCGGGGCCTGGGCCCTGGCCGGCGGCCCCGGCGATAGCGGCGGCGACGATGACGACAGCGCCGCCCCGGCCGCGGTTGCGGCCAGCAGCCGTGACCAGGTCCAAGAGGTGGCCGGGGAGCAGGTAGCGGCGACCGAGGCCGCAGCGACCGAGGCGGCAGCCGCCGAAGCAGCTGCGGAGGAAGCCCCCGCCGAGGAAGCAGCCACGGCAGCAGCCAGGGAGGCCGCAACGCCCGAGCCCACGCCCGAGCCCGTGCAGGCCGCTGCCGCGCAGGCAGCCGCCACGGAGGCGCCGGCCGCCGAGGCGCAAGAGTCGGCGGCGCCCACCGAGGCCCCCGCCGCCACGCCCGCTCCCACGCCGGAGCCCGAGGCCGTAGCCGAGGCCGCCCCCCGGGAAGAGCCAGCTGAGCCCTCCGACGACGTGGTCGAGGCCGGCGATGCCGAGGAAGACATGGCGGACGACATGGCCGACGACGACATGGGGTACGACGAAGCCGAGGACGCCATGATGGACGACGCAGCCGATGAGGTGGCCGACAGCGCCTCTTGGGCCCGTGGCGGTGTCGCGGCCGACGAGGCGGAGGAGCCGGAGGCCCGTCCGCAACCGGAGCAGCCTGCCGCCACCACGTTCGAGGACTATGAGCGCGCCGGCTTTGTGGACACGTCGACCGACGCCGTCTCCACCTTCAGCCTCGACACCGACCGCACCTCCTACTTCCTCGCCCTCGCCTGGGCTCGCGCCGGCTTCACGGTCGAGCCTGACTCCGTCCGCGCCGAGGAGTGGATCAACGCCTTCGACTACGCCTACGCCGGGCCGGGGGACGATAGCGACTTCGCCATCACGAGCGACCTCGTGGGCCACCCGCTCGAGGTCGACTGGCACGTCGCCCGCGTTGCCTTCCAGGCGCCGGAGCTGCGCGACGACGTCCCCCTGAACGTGACCCTGGTGCTCGACGCCTCGGGCTCCATGTCCTGGGGGAACCGCGTGGCCATTGCCCGCGAGGCGGCGGAGACCATCCGCCAGAGCCTCCGGCCGCGTGACCGCATCGCCGTCGTGCACTTCACGACCGGCGTGCTCGACGCCTACACCGTTGCGCACAGCACGCCCGACGACGAGGACGTTGTCTGGTCGATCGGGCGCCTGGCGGCGCACGACAGCACGAACGTGCAGGCCGGCCTCAACCTCGGCGTCGAGCTGGCGGCCGAGGCCCGGCGCGAGCGGCCCGACGCCTACAACTACATCATCCTCATGTCCGACGGCGTCGCGAACGTCGACGCCACCGACCCCTTCGCCATCCTCGAAGGAGCGCCGGACACCGACAGCAAGAACCCGCTGCGGCTGATCACCATCGGGGTCGGCATCGAGAACTACAACGACGTGCTGCTGGAGCAGCTCGCCCAGCACGGCAACGGCTGGTACCGATACCTCGACGACACGGCCCAGGCGCAGGCGACGTTCAGCCGCGAGAACTGGCTGGCGCTCTCCTCGCCCTTCGCCGACCAGACGCGCGCCCAGGTGACCTGGGACCCGGCGGTCGTGCGGGCCTGGCGCATCGTCGGCTACGAGAACCGGGTCACGCCCGACCACACCTTTACGCAGAACCGCCGGGAGTTCGCCGAGATCCCCTCCGGGACGGCCACGACGGTCCTCTACGAGCTCGACCTGCACGCCGACGTCGACACCTCGGCCGTGCTCGGGAGCGTGGAGGTGCGCTGGGTCGACCCGGCCACGGGCGCTTCGGTCAGCCAGACGGCAGCGGTCACGGGCCGCACCGACTCCCGCTTCGGGGACGGCGATCGCTACCTCCGGCTGGGGGTGATTGTGGGGCTCGCGGCCGATCGCTACAGTGCCCTCTCGCCCCAGGTCGAGAACGCCGTCGTCGACTACAACGGCATCCACGGCGACCTCTCCGTCCTGCTGCGGGAGTTTGACGCGCTGCAGGGCCAGCTGGGCACAACCCGGGCCTACGACGACTTCCGCTTCCTCCTGGACCAGCTCACAGCAGCAGCAGCCGAGTTGGCCCCGTCCTCGGGTTACAGCCAGTGATCCGACGCACCAACCCGCGCTGGCAGCTTCCAGACAACCTCGCACAACGGACAAAGGAGACTCACATGCGTCCAACCAAGCGAATGCTTCGCCTTCTCGCGGCCACCGCGGCGATCGCCTTGCTCGCACTGGCGGTGACCGCCTGCGGCGACGACGACGACGACGATGCAGCGGCACCCGCCGCCACGCGGGCAGCCGCCACGCAAGCGGCAGAGCGAGCTCGCCCGGTCGAGGAAGCCGCGGCAGCCACCGAAGCTGCCGCCGCTGCCGAAGCCGCCCCTGCGGAAGCCGCCGCTGCGGAAGCCACCGCAGCGCCGAGCCGCGCTCGCCCGGTGGAGGAAGCCGCCGCCGAGGAGGCTGCCCCCGCCTCGTCGAGGGCGCTCGGGTTGTCGGACTCCGAGCCGGCGCAGCCACAGCGGGCCTCCCCGCGCGACACGGACTTCGAGAACTACGGCCGCACGCCCTACGTCGATACCGCAGAGGATGCCGTCTCGACGTTCAGCCTCGACACCGACCGGACCTCGTACTTCCTCGCCCTGAACTGGGCCCAGAACGGATACGTCGTGGAGCCCGACTCGGTGCGCGCTGAGGAGTGGATCAACGCCTTCTCCTACGGTTACGACCTGCCCCGGCGCGACGACAGCTTCGCCATCACGAGCGATGTCCTGGAGCACCCCCTGGGAGGCGGCCGCCACCTCGCCCGCATCGCCTTCCAGGCACCAAAGGTGCGCGATGACATCCCCCTGAACGTGACGCTCGTGCTCGACGCCTCCGGCTCGATGGCGGACGGCAACCGCGTCGCCATCGCCCGCGCGGCGGCGGAAGCCATCCGCGAGAGCCTCACCTCACGCGACCGCATCGCCGTGGTGCACTTCACGACGGACGTGATCGACAACTACACCGTGCGGCACAGCCGGCCCAACGACGACGATGTTGCGTGGTCGATTGAACGGCTCGCTCCGCACAACAGCACGAACGTGCAGGCCGGGCTCGACCTGGCCGTGCGGCTCGCGGACGAGGCTCGGCGCCAGCGGCCCGACGCCTTCAACTACATCATCCTGATGTCCGACGGCGTCGCGAACGTGGACGCCACCAACCCCTTCGCCATCCTCGAGTCCTCGCCGGACACGAACTACCGCAACCCCCTCCGCCTGATCACCATCGGGGTGGGCATCGAGAATTACAACGACGTGTTGCTCGAGCAGCTCGCCCAGCACGGCAACGGCTGGTACCGCTACTTTGACGACACCGCCCAGGCGCGAGCGACGTTCAGCCGCGAGAACTGGGTCGCCCTCTCGACGCCCTTCGCCGACCAGACGCGCGCCCAGGTGACCTGGGATCCGCGCGTGGTCAGCTCCTGGCGCATCGTCGGCTACGAGAACCGCATCACGGCGGACCACACCTTCGAGCAGAACCGCCGGGAGTTCGCCGAGCTCCCCTCGGGATCGGCCACAACCGTGTTCTACGAGCTGGTCCTGTTTGACCGGGGACGCGGCGGCTCGGCCACGCTGGGGAACGTCGAGGTGCGCTGGGTCGACCCGGTCTCGGGAACCTCGCTCACGCAGTCGGCTCCGGTCAGCGGCCGCCCGGACGCACCCTTCGACGCGGGCGACCGGCACCTCCGCTTCGGCTCCATCGTGGCGCTCTCGGCGGACCGCTACAGCGCGCTCACCCCACAGGTCGAGAACGCCTCGGTTGACTACGGCGGTATCTACGACGACCTCGACGCGCTGCGGGCGGAGCTGGGCTCGCTCGAGGCCCGGATGGGCTCCACGCAGGCGTTCAGCGACTTCAGCTTCCTGCTGGACCAGCTGACCGCGCGGGCGGAGGAGCTCTCGCCGGATTCAGGCTACAGCCAGTGACGGGCCCCCTCGCACGACACCGGCTGTAACGCGCGATACCGGCCGCGGCGGTCAATACCCCACCACCCGCCGCGGCCGGCTCGCGCATCCCCGACCTGGCCCCAGGTGGCCGCGACCGATTGCGGCACGAATGCAAGGCTGAGGCCCGCACGCCTCCACCCTTCCTTTCCTAACAGTTCCTGAACCCTTTACGCACACCTGAGTCCTAAGGTGGTTGTGCGATGAAGAAGGAACAGACAGGGAACAACCAGCGACGTATTCCGGGACTCATCCGGGAACTGGTGGACCGGTTCTCGAGGGTGCGCCCGGAACGCTCTCGCTGGAGGGAGGTTCAGAATGCCTGCCCCCGTAACCAGACTCGCAGCCCTGCTGGTGGTGGTAGTGATCGCGATGGAAGCCTTCGCTCTCCCCGCCGACGTTTCCGCGACCACCGGCGACCGGCCGTTGGTGTCCTTCACGGCGCCAGACTCGATCACCGAGGGTGAGCCGGCCGTATTCACATTCAGGCGCACCGGCGACCTCTCGGACGAGCTCTACGTAAACCTGGATTTCTACTTCGAAGGCGAATTCCTGCAGACCGACGAGATGCCCGAGGTGTGGTTCGCGGCGGGCGAGGCGGAAACTGTTCTGTCCATCCCAACGGTCGATGACAGCACGCCCGAGCCCGACGGCTCCATCGGCGTCCACCTGCAGCCACGCTTCTTCGACCCGGAGCCGTACGACCCCCAGGCCCCCGTCTATCTGCAGGTCACGGTGCGGGATAACGACTAAGGGGGCGGCGCTGGGCCCTACCAGCCCCGCGGGAAGCACACCCTACAGGCCCGGCCTTCTCCCTCGAGCACGTGGGCCCAGTCCGGCCAGGGCGACCCCCACGACCGCGAACACCACCCAGGCCAGAGTCGTCCGACCGCCCGGAAGTGGCGCCGACAGGCCGCTGCCGGTGTCAGCGGCATCAGGGGGCTGCACGCTGTTGAGCGCGTAGGCGATCCGGGCGTAGTAGAGGCTGGTGAGCCCTTCGAACCCGGAGTCGGTTCCCACGATGAGCCAGAGGCTGCCCTCGTCACCAGTCGTGACAGTCAGGGGTGCATCCGCGTTGGTGAGGGTCTTGATGGCATGGGTGTCGCCGGACGCTTCGGGGTGGGTGATGTCCCCCAGTACGACCATCGCCTCGCCGCCGGTGCTCTGGTTCCCCTTGTCGATGTTCATCCTGAGGTGGCCGATGCCGTCCACATGGGACGTCGGTTCGACCCCACTGGCGCCCGCCTTCACAAACACGCTCTCTCCAGGAGACCCGCCGATCCCGATCAGACCCGGAGGAACGTCGGTCGCAAGGTCGATGGAGACCGAGACCGAATACACGGTGTTCGGCTGCAAGCCGCCGACCTGCCGCTTCAGGTACATGAACAGGTCGTCGCTGCGGTTGTGCCCCTGAACGTAGATGCCGCCGCCAGCGAGTCCCTCCGGAAGGGGGCGGTGGCCGCTGTCGAGCTCGTAGAGGTCCTGGTCGTAGTCCGCCGGGAGGTCGGCGAACGCGACCGCCCACCCCTCGGCGTCCTTGTCGAATGCGTAGGTGAAGGCGGGTTCGTCCCCACCCTCTGCCAGGACAGGTGGGCTGCCGGCCAGCACGGGCGCCAGGAGGACGAGCAGGGTGAGGCAGGGGGGCCAGGTCCGCCACGAAAACCGAGCGCCCCGTGTGGTGCTTCGCAAGGGGATGCACCTCCCGGAAGGAAAGAAGCTGGTGGAGGGGGCAGGATTCGAACCTGCGTACCGCTCTGCGGGGCAGATTTACAGTCTGCTGCCTTTAACCACTCGGCCACCCCTCCACCTGGTAAGCCCAGGAGGGGACTCGAACCCCTAACCTGCTGATTACAAATCAGCCGCGCTGCCAGTTGCGCCACCTGGGCAGGGGATCGACCCCGTCCCGTTGGGGGCCGTGTGTCACCACCTTGCGGCGGCGGCCCTGCGAGTATCGCGCCGCGCACCCTCACCCGCAAACGCCAGGCCGCGCCGCGACAGCCGGGGGTTGGCGTTCGCGCGTCCGGCCGCGAGGCTCCCGCCCATCCAATTCGTGGAGGAACGCGATGAACGACGACCCGGTGATCGGCGGCGAGGACGCGCAGGAAGACGGCATCGAGAGCAACGAGGAACCCGTGATCGGCGGGCCCGCGGACGACGCGACCCAGGTGGACGCGAGCGAGGCCGAGCTCGCCGAGCTGCTGCGCGAAACCCTGCTCGCCGCGCACGACGACCTCTCGCCGGAGGACCTGGAGGGGGAGAGCCCGGCGGAGGTGCGCGAGCGCTACGTGGCCGTGCGCGCCCGCCTTGAGCGCGAGGCCGCCGAAGCGAAGGGCCCACCGGTGCCCGCCGGCGCACCGGGCCGCTTCGCCCCCGGAGCCGGCGAGCGCCTTCGAGAAGATCCGCGAGGGGCTCACGCGGCTCAACGCCTGAGCGCCGCGGTCGACGGCGGGGGAGCGCGGAGCTAGCCTTCCACCACGCCGTGACCCGCATCATCGAAGTCGTCGACCACGACCCCGGCTGGGCCGCGGCGTTCGCCGCCATCAGCGGCGCCGTCAAGGCCGCGCTCGGCCCGCTGGCCCTGCGAATCGAGCACGTCGGCAGCACCTCCGTGCCCGGACTCGGCGCGAAGCCGATCATCGACCTCGATGTGGTCATCGACTCGCCCGCCTTGCTCCCACCCGTCGTGGAGGCGCTGGCGGCGCTCGGCTACTCCCACAAGGGGGACCTGGGCATCCCGGGCAGGGAGGCCTTCGGTCGCGAGGACGGCACCGTTCCGAGAGACGGCTCGGAGCGGGTGTGGCCCGCCCACCACCTGTACGTCTGCGCCCGCGGGAGCAGGGAGTTGCACCGCCACGTCCGGTTCCGCGACTACCTTCGAACCCACGCCGCTGCCGCCACGCAGTACGACTCGCTCAAGCGCACGCTCGCGCAGCGGCATCCGCACGACATCGAGTCCTACATCGAAGGCAAGTCCGCGTTCATCGAGGGCATCCTTGCGGTCGACGGCGGGGAAGCGCGGAGCTAGCATCGGCGGCAGGGGGAAACGATGAACGTTGCCATCCTCGGCCTGGGACGCTTCGGCACGCAGCTCGCGCGCGAGCTCGCCTCGCTCGGCATCGACGTGCTCGGCGTCGACCGCGACGGCGGGCGCGTCAACGAGGTGGTCGAGACGGTGCTGCTGGCCGCCGAGGGAAACATCGAGGAAGTCGAGTTCCTCGAGTCGCTCTCGCTGCACAACTACGACTCTGTGGTCGTGGCCATCGGCAGCGACGTGGCCACGAGCGTGCTGGTCACGCTCACGTTGAAGCAGCGCCTGCGCCTGACGCACGTGGTCGCCAAGGCGAGCACGGAGGAGCACACGCGCGCCCTGGAGCTGGCGGGCGCGGACGTGCTCGTGAACCCGGAGCGGGAATCGGCGGAGCGCCTGGCGCACACGCTCGGCAGCAGCGACATCACCGACTACATGGCGCTCGGGGGCGCGCAGGGCATCGCCCGCGTGCGCGCGCCCTACTCGGCCACGGGCCACGCCATCGGCGAGCTCGACATCGCCGGGCGCTACAACGTCTTCCTGCTGGCACGCCTGCGGGAGAGCTCGGTCACCTTCAACCCCGATCTGGAAGAGACGGTGCAGAACGGCGACTTCTGGATCGTGGCGGGTCGCGACGACCACCTGCGCGACCTGCAGCAGTAGCCCCGGCCCGCGCCGCCCATACAAAAGCCGCCCGCGTTGCCACGGGCGGCTTTGCTGTTCCCGGCGGAAAGGAGGAAAACGCCGGGAGTGTCGATGCGGCGCGGCTTAGGCCGCCCTGCTCATGCGGTGCTCCTCGTTGGTGATGAAGTCACCCTCGGAAAGCCAGTTCTTGAACTCCTTCACGGCGCCACACTCGTAGCAACGCCCGAGGCTCATGGGCCCGGACGGCTCGTCGATGCGCCAGCGGTGAAAGTGCTGGGGCTTCGAGGCGGTGTGTTTGGTGCTGCGCTTGTTCATGACCGTACCTCCAAGGTTGACGTCGTGGGGCCGCTGCCCTACGCTCCTAAAGAAGAACCTCCGCTACTATGTTTTCCGAAGTTCTGGTACAAGTGTAGCAGGAGCGCCGAAAGCGTCAAGCGGTGGTTCCCCAGGCCCTCATCCGGCCTTTACCATGGAGAAGCACAGGTCCATGGCCCGATCAAACGGCAACGGCACACCTCGCAAGTACGGGCACGCGTGCCTGATCGCGCAATCGCTCGACGTTCTGGGTGACCGCTGGACGCTACTGGTGCTGCGGGACCTGATGACGGGCCTGCATCGCTACACCGACATCCTCAACAACTGTCCAGGCCTCTCGCCCAACGTGCTCGCCGACCGCTTGAAGATGCTGGAGCGCGAGGGCCTCGTCCACCGTCACTACGAGCGCGGCCTTCCGCCGCGCGTCGAGTACACACTTACCGAAAAAGGATGGGCCGTACGACCCATCCTTCTTTCATTTGTGGAGTGGGGGATGACCTTCGCGAACCGCTTCACCCGCCAATCCGTCGGAGACACCGTCCCGACGGATTTTGCTGTCCGGATGGTTCCCACCTTCGCCTTCCAGCCGCAGAACGCCGGGGGCGTAAGCGTCTCGCTCGTGCTGGAGATCGACGACTGCGAGGGCTGCAGCGCCTGGACCTTCCAGGTCGAAGACGGCCGCCTCATTCCGCAGCGGGGCGGCGCCGCCGCGGACCTGTACTTCCGCACGGACACCAGCGGCTTCTTCCGCTTCTTCCGCGGCGCCGAGCCGTCGGAGTGCGGCGAACTGCGCGGTCCGGTCGAGCTGGCGAAGGCGTTCCAGTCCTGCTTCGAACTCGCGCCCCCCGTCCCGGCCGGGGCGTAGGGCAGGCCCGGGGCACGACACCACCACACTTTGGCGCACGGTGTTACCGTACACTGTGTGCCCGATGCTCCATGAACATTCGCTCCGTACGCCACCGGGGACTCCGCCGCTTGCTCGAGGAGGACAATCCCCGGTTCATCCCACCCGTCCTGGTCACCCGTGTCCGTAACATCTTGACGGTGCTCGTTCTGGCCGAGGGGATGGAGGAGTTTCGAGCGTCCGCGCCCCCCGGCTGGCGCGTTCACTTGCTCTCCGGAGATCGTCACAGCGAGTGGAGCGTCTCGGTCACGAGCAACTGGCGAATCACCTTTGAAGAAGTACACGGCCACATCGACCATCTCAACCTGGAGGATTACCACTGATGACCACCGCCGGCACGAGGGTGCAGATGACCCCGTCTCACCCGGGGGAGTTCGTTCGCACGGAACTCCTGGACGAGCTTGGGATAACCGTTACGCGCGCGGCAGAAGTCCTGGGCGTTCGCCGGGCGACCCTGTCGACCCTGCTCAACGGCAACGCTTCGCTCTCGCCGGAAATGGCGCTCCGAATCGAGAAGGCTTTCGGCACCAGCATGGACCTGCTCCTGCGGATGCAGGCCTGGCACGACGCCGCAAGGATGAGAGCCCGTGCGAGCGAGATCAGGGTCGAGCGCTACAAGCCTGCCTGACGGCCCACCCAGGACCGGACAGACGCCCCTATTCCGTGACCACCTCCAGGGTGGCGTGACCGAAGAGGACGGCGAAACGGCGGCACCAGACGACCGCGCTCTTGAACTCCTCGACATCGATGTCGGCCGGGATCTCGTAGTTGAAGGCGCCGTCGGTGGCTTTCAGGTCGCCGAGGTTGATGGCCTCCTCCTCCCAGCCGTCGGGGTTGCGGGAGAGGTAGACGAACAGGTCGGGGCCGTTGCGCACGGAGAACTCCTCGACGCGCAGGATGTAGACGCCCGGCTCGGTCTCGATGATGAAGGCCTTGCCCTCCGCGAAGTGGAAATCGTCGGAGCCCTGCCAGTCGCCGAAGGCGACCAGGCGGGGGCCCTCTTCCTCCTCAGCCTCCCCGGCCTGATCGCCGGAGGCGTCCGCCGCCGTGGTGGCGGGAGATGGGGCGGCGGACGCCTCGGCTGCTGAGGTCGCGGTCGACTGGGCGGTTGTCGCCGGAGGGGACGTAGCCGTCGCGGCCGGGGTGGTCTCGGCGATGGCTGAGCGGTCGAACTCGGGGGCGGCTTCCTCGAGGAAGCTGCGCTCCCAGAGGGGCGAGAGCAGGTACCAGGCAAGGGGGATGGCAATCGCCAGCAGGGGAAGGCCGATGCCGGCGGTGAGGTACTTGTGCTCCAGCAGCGGGCGGTAGAGCCCCAGCCGCCAGACGGCGGCCAGCGCGCCCACCATCAGGACGATCACGATAGGGAGGATGATCCAGCGGTTGGGGTAGATAAATTCAGAGCCGAAGCGTTCGAGTTCGCCGAAGAATTCTTCCATCTGTACGTTTCCTCTGTACGTTCCTCGCAACCAGTCTAGCCGCGCGACAACCGGGGGCCTTGCGATGCGTCTTTACCTTGAGCCGCCCCTTGCCTCGGCCTTTCCGAACGCCTACAAGGGGGGTGGCCCGTCGCCGGGGCCGGGGAGCACGCCATGAAGCCAGTCGTCGACCACACGCTCTGCGAGGGGCACGCGCGCTGCGAGGAGACCGCGCCCCAGGTGTTCGAGGTGGACGAGAACGACAAGAGCCAGGTGATCGTGGAAGTCGTGCCCGACGACCTTCGCGACCGCGTCGACGTGGCCGTGCGCGTCTGCCCGCGGCAGGCCATCAGCCTGGAGGAGGCGTCATGACCAGCGGCGCGCCCGCCCGCGACGGCGAGGCCCTCGACCTGAACACGCTCTCCATCACCGATACGCAGCGCTACGTCGAGCGCGGCTACCCCTGGGCGGAGTGGGACCTCCTGCGTCGCGAGGCTCCGGTCTACTGGTACGACCGTCCCGACGTGGACCCGTTCTGGGCGCTGACCAGGTACGAGGACGCGCTCACAGTCTCGAAGCGTTCGGACATCTTCATCAGCTCCGACCGGCTGCGCATCTTCCCGCGCACGCAGGAGGAGTTCTCGAAGCGGCGGAAGGCGGAACTGATCGCGCGCTACGGGCCGGAGAAGGCGCGGCGCTTCTACACGCTCAGCTTCATCGACATGGACGACCCCGATCACGCCGCCTACCGCAACCTGACCAACCGCAGCTTCACGCCGCGCGCCATGCGCATGATCGAGGACCACATCGCCGAGCTGGCGGAGGCCTACGCGAGCGGCTTCGCGAAGCAGCTCATCAACACCGTAGCCGAGCAGGGCGAGTGCGACTTCGTCCACGACCTCTCCGTGAAGCTGCCCATGGCCGCCATCTTCGAGATGGTGGGGTTCCCGCGCGACGACTGGGACGAGCTGTTCGGGATCAAGGAGATCGAGTATGGGTCCGACCGGGAGCTAGCGCTCGCCGGCCTCACGCCCGAGGAGCGCGACATCGAGCGCCGCAAGGCGAACAAGTTCTCGACGCAGTACCTGTTCGACTTCGTGGCGGCCCGGAAGAAGGCGGGGGCGCCCAGCGACTGTCTCGCGGACGTGCTTCTACGGGCCGAGCTGGATGGGCGCAAGCTCGAGGACGACGAGATCTTCTCGTACATCAACCTGCTCATCGCGGGCGGGCTGGAGACGACCCGGAACGCCACGACGGGCGGCGTCCTCGCCCTGCTGGAACACCCCGCGGAGCGCGACAAGCTGGTGGCGAACCCGGAGCTGCTGCGTCCGGCGGTCGAGGAGATCCTGCGCTGGACCTCGCCCGTGATCCAGTTCGCGCGGGTGGCCACGGAGGACTTCGAGCTGCGCGGCCACACCATCCGCGCGGGCGAGACGGTGGCGATGTGGTACCCCTCGGCGAACCGCGACGAGGAAGCGTGGGACGACCCCTACCGCTTCGACATCACCCGCGACCCGAACGACCACCTCGCCTTCGGCGGCTTCGGCGCGCACTTCTGCCTGGGGGCGAACCTGGCGCGCTGGGAGCTGCGCGGCATCTTCAAGGAGCTGCTGCCGCTGCTGCCGGAGATGGAGCTCGACGGACCCCCGTTCCGCCAGGACAGCCTGCACGTGGGCGGCATCGTGAAGATGCCCGTGCGCTACCGTCCCGTCCCGGCGGCGTGACGGGCGGCGCCGACGAGTACGAGTTCCGCGAGGTCGTCGCCTCCGCCTGGGGCGACTTCGAGGCGCTCTTCGAGGGGCGCGGAGCGCCGAGCTACTGCTGGTGCATGGTCTTCCGCGCGCCGCCGGGGCAATCGCACGCCCCCGACAAGGCGGCGAAGAAGGCGGAGCTGCAGCGGCGTATCTCCGCGAACGAGCCAGTGGGCATCCTCGCGTACGCGCAGGGCGAGCCCGTGGCCTGGTGCTCGATCGCGCCCGTGGGCACGTTCCAGCGGCTCGGCAAGGGCATCGACACGTCCCGCGAGGGGGTCTGGGCGCTCACCTGCTTCTTCGTGCCGAGGCGGCTGCGGGGGCAGGGCCTCGCGCGGCGCCTCCTGCAGGCCGCCATCGACCACGCCCGCGCTCGCGGCGCCCACACCGTCGAGGGCTACCCGGTCGACCCGGACTCGCCCAGCTACGGCTACCTCGGCCGCGTCCCGATGTTCCTGGCGGCGGGGTTCGAGGAGGTGGGGCGGCACGGCACCCGCCGCCACGTCATGCGCCTGGCGCTCGGCGAGAACGCCTGACATGCGCGCGCCGTTCAACGCCCTGGTCATACCCTTCTAGCAGCCGCCTTCGTCGCCAGCCAGGCGCACAAGGGACTCCCTCTGGACAAAGTTGAAGAACTGGCCCGTTGGGTTGCCTAGCTCCGCTGACACAATGAGTTGCTCGTCCTGTGGTAGGCGCTCAAACCAGCGCCGATAGGTCCGATCACTCCACCCCAAACGGAACGTCCGACGACGGACGAAGTCGATGGATTCGTCTTTGCTCAAGCTGCCATCCGCAACTCCCAACGCGAACGCTTCAGCTTCAGAGTGGTTAGCGAGCAGCACGGCCCTGTTCAACAGGAGAAACACCTCCATGGCTGTGAGCGCGAACCGCTTGTTGCCGTCGGCGAACGGATGGTTCTTATTCAGGGCGTAGTGCAGCACGCCCGCCTTCACCGGCAAGGTCCGGTGATACGGCCATTGGGGCTGGCCAAGGGCGCTGAGAAGCGCGTTACGTCCCTCGTCGCCCCGGAGCTGGAAGGCCGGCGTATCGGGGAAGACCTGCTCCGTGAGGCTGGTGACGAGATCGTGGGCGTGCTGCTCGCTGAGGTAGTGGAGCCTGGGCACGGCTACCGCTTCGCGAGTTCCTCAAGAACTTCGCGTCGACGGTCGATGACCTTTCTGGCAGCCTCCCGCACGCGGTCACGCTTGCGGCGGCTCGCCTGCCGACCAGCTCCACCTTCAGCCTGGCTGCGGCGGCGGTTCTTGTCTGCCTGCGGCTTCTTCCCCATGAAACTCCAAGGCCTCTCGTCGTTCCACCTTAGGGTGAGGCTGGAGCCGCATGCAAGGGTTGTTGGTGCCCGTCCGCCGGCTACAGGCCCTCGTTGATCTCCGAGATGCCGAGGTCGAAGTACTCGTTCAGGTTGGTGACCGTGCCCGCCAGCAGGAGTGCGCCGAGGGCGATGAGCATGGCCGCGCTCGCCATTTCCACCGCCGGCATGAAGCGCTGCATCTTGCGCACGGCGCGGGCGGCGTCGCCGACGGCGAGGCCTGCGAGCAGGAAGGGGATGCCCAGCCCGGCGGAGTAGAAGGCCAGCAGGTAGGTGCCCGTGGCCGCATCGCCGGAGGTGGCCGCCAGCGTCAGGATGAAGCCGAGGACCGGCCCCACGCAGGGCGACCAGCCGACCGCGAAGCCACCGCCCACCATCGCCGAGCGCGTGTAGCCAACGCTGCGGGCGCCCCCGAAGTCGGCCTTGAAGGTGCGCTGCAGCAGGTTGAACTGGATGTAGCCCGAGAACTTCGCCCAGGCGACGAGCCCGCCCAGCCCCAGCAGCGCCATCCGCCAGGGCTCGTCCCGCATTTCGGCGAACTCCACGATGCCGAAGAAGGCGGCGGCCGTGACGGCCAGCGCAATCGCGGCCACCAGCGGCGACTTCCGCGTGAAGGTGGGGATGAGAAGGGAGCCGAGCACGATGAGCAGTACGCCGGCCGCCGTCTCCAGCTCCGGCTGGTAGTCCAGCAGCGCGAACCCGAACAGCCCGGCGCTGGCTCCCAGCGCGATGAAGACGATGCTCAGGCCGATGACGAACGCGACCGCGTGGGCGAACGTCTTGCCCCGGCTGGCGCGAATCTCCCCCTGCTCGACGGTCGCGCCCGCGAGGTTGGTCAGGTAGATGGGCACGATCGGGAGCACACAGGGCGAGAGGAACGAGAGCACGCCCGCGGAGAAGGCGATGAACGGCCCGCCCGCGCCCTTCAGCGTCTCGCGTGGGTCCACCTCCACACCGCCGACGGTGAAGACCAGGAACGGTGCGGCCAGCAGCGCGGCGAAGGCGAGGTACACGGCCCCGGCCCTGGGGCTCGGCAGCATGCGCGCCAGCCCGGTGCTCGCCGTCTGCTGAGACGCCATGCGTCCTCCCTCGGGGCCATTATGGCCCGCGCCCCCTCCCGTGCCAGAGGCGGAAGGTAAAGGCTACGGACGCGCCATCGTCCGTCCGGCGGGCGCTAGTCGCGATCGGCGAGGTCGACGGTCTCGGTGCCCAGGGTGACGGGATTGCCGCCGTTCTCCCAGGTATGGATGCTGTAGACGGCGACCGTTGGGTCGCCCTCGGCGCTCAGGTTGATGGGGCCGCTCACGCCGCTGTAGTCGATGTCCGTGCCCTCGTCGATCAGGGCCGCGCACTCGCCGTAGCTGCTGCACTCGACGCCGTCGTGCGTGAGGCTCGCGATGGCGGCCATCATCGCCTCGCCGTCGCTCGGGTCGCCCACGATGCGCGCGGCCAGGGCCAGCAGGATGACGCAGTCGTAGCCTTCGGCGGCGTAGGCGAGGTAGTCGCCCGCGCGGGCACTGAGCCGCTCCTTGAAGGCCTCGTTTCCCTTGGCGGTCTGCGAGATGCCGAGCATCCCATCGAGCACGGACGGGTTGGAGGCGTCGACGCTCTCCCAGAGGGTGGGGCTGTACAGGCCGGTGGCGGCGAACTGCCGGTCCGGGCCGACGCCCGACTCGATGAGCTGGCGCACCGTCTCCGAGCCGTCGCTGCTGAAGCCGAGGTTGATGACGATGTCGGCGTTGTAGTTCACGACGGCGGCGACCTCGGCACTGTAGGAGGCGGTCTCCGGGTCGTAGAGCACCGAGAAGGTCTCAGCCCCGAGGGCCTCGAGTTCGCCCCGCAGGAGGGCGTCGAGCGCGTTGCCCCAGGCATCGGCGCGACCGATGATGGCGATTCGCGCCGCGCCCCCGGCGACGACGTAGTCGGCGATGAGGGGGGCCATGGCGGTATCGGGCGGGATGGTGCGGAAGTAGTAGGCGGCGTTCTCCTGCGTCGTGAAGACGGGCGACGTGTTCGAGGGCGAGCACTGTGGCACCTGTTCATCGAAGAGCGTCTGCACAAAGGCCTGCGACACGGACGAGGCGGCCGCACCAACGATGACGTGCGCGCGTTCGCCGAGGAGGCGTCGCGCCCCCTCGAGGCCGGTGGCCGGGTTGGTGGCGGAGTCGGCCAGCGAGAGCGTGACCACACCGCCCTGGGCGTTCACGTCTTCCACGGCCAGGCGCACGGCGGCGATGATGGGCACGCCGAGGAACGCCAGCGAGCCTGTTTCGGGCAGGACCGCACCGATGTGCAGGGCAACGGGCCCGGCAGGCGGTTCTTCGGAGGCAGGGGTCTCCCGGGGCTCCTGCGGGTCGGCCGAGGCGGAAGTCGGTGTGGCCGCCTCGCGCGTTTCCGTCGCTGCGACAGGGGTGGCAGGGGCCTCGGTTGCCACCACCTGGTCTTCGGCGGGGACGCGCTCCCCTTCGTCGGCGCCGCCGCACCCGACAACCAGGAGCGCCACCAGCAGCGTTGCCGCGGCAACCGCGTATACCCGAGTTTTCGTCATCACCTGGGGACCCCTCATAGCCACATCGTTCTATGCCTTACGTGTTCGCAAGATACCAGAGGGCCCCGGCTCGCCGACCGGTTCTCCGCTACACTGCGCGCCCAACGGAGGTACAGGCGTGAACGAGTTTCGGGGCAAGACAGCAGTCGTGACGGGCGGCGCCGGCGGCATCGGCCGGGCCATGGCGCTGACGTTTGCGGAAGAAGGCATGAACGTCGTCATCGCCGACGTCGAAATGGAGACGGCCGCGAAGACGGCAGCCGAGATCGAGGCCAAGGGGGTGCGCTGCATCACCGTCGAGACGGATGTCTCGAGCCGCGCCTCGGTGGGGAACCTCGCCGACCGCGCCTTCGCCGAGATGGGCGGCGTGCACGTCCTCTGCAACAACGCCGGCGTCGTCTCGATGGGCCCCGCCCACCAGCTCACCGACCACGACTGGGACTGGGTCATCGGGGTCGACTTGCTGGGCGTGATCTACGGTATCCAGGCGTTCCTGAAGCGGATGGTGGACCAGGACGAGGCGTGCCACATCGTGAGCACGGCCTCGATCGCGGGGCTCGTGGCGCACCAGGGCATCGCGCCGTACAACGTCGCGAAGTCCGGCGTCGTCGCGCTCACGGAGACGCTGCGCATCGACCTGGGGGAGACGAAGGTGAGCGCCTCGGTTCTCTGCCCGGGCGGCGTGCGCACGCGCATCATGGAGTCCGACCGCAACCGACCGCAGGATCTCGGCGGCCCCGGCGACTTCGAGGCGCGCGCGGGGGCGATGCCCCCCGATCCGATCGACCCGATGGTCGTCGGCCAGCGCGTGCTCGACGCGATCAAGGCGGACGCGCCCTACATCGTCACGCACAAGGAGCAGAAGGCGATGGTGGAAGGCCGCTTCAACCCGATCCTGGAGGCCTTCGACCGGCTGTAGGGAGCGAGTGCCTTGCCGCCCCGCGCTTGTCAGCGACGATCAGGAGTGGGAGGCGCTCACGCGTATCATGGGTAAGCACGCGGAGGCGAAACAATGGCGAAGCCGGTGACCGAAACGGTCTTCTTCACCGTGAACGTGCGCAGCCGCGAACGCGAGGACCACTGGATCGCCAGAACGGTTGAGACCGGGCTCATTGCGTACGGAGACACCCGCGAGGAAGCCGAAGCGAAGAACGCCGAAGCCAACATCCTGCTCGTCCGGCGGATGAAGCGCGAAGGGATGGCGATTCTCAGCCGGTTCATGCGGGAGCGTGGGCTTGAGTTTGCGGTCGGCACCGAACCCGGCGGGAAGCCCGACACGGGGTGGCGGTACGACACCGTCTCCAACGAACCCCGGCCCCTTGCCGCCTGACTCTGTCTTCGCGCTCTTCGCCAGCGCGCTGGCCGAACTCGGCTATGCCGAAGACGGCACCATCCCCACGGGCGCCTACTTGTTCGTCAAGTACCGCGCATCTCACTCCGTGGTTCTGCCCGATGACCCCCGCCTGACCCTGGAGGATGCGCTGGTCTCCCTTGCCGATCAGGGTGTTGACATGGGAGCACTGCTACGGGCCATCGAAGGTCATCAAGATGGATGAAGGGCCGCTTTCCGGCCTGACACCGCGCCCACGCGATGGCGTTTCGACCCGATGGTGGAAGGCCGCTTCAACCCGATCCTGGAGGCCTTCGACCGGCTGTAGGCGTTTACAGGCCCCGGCCATCTGTTGTAGGGTCTAACGGTGAGTCACAGGGCCCAGGTCACGCTTACCGACGAGCAGTATTCTCGCCTACGCGAAGAGGCTCGGCGTACGGGCCTCAGCTTCGCTGAGCTGCTTCGCCGGGCCGTCGATGGCAGCTACGAGGAACCACCCACCACCGAAGACAGGCTGCAGGCGCTTGAGCGGAGTTTCGGCGCATGGAAGGGCCGTGACTTCGACGGCAAGGAGTATGTCGAGCGGCTGCGCCGGGGTGTGGAGCAGTTGCCTGGGGCTCCGTGACCATCGTTGTCGACACCTCAGTGCTCATCGACCACCTGCGCGGAGACGCACGGGCATCAACGCTTCTCCGGAACGCCATGGCCCGGGATGAGTTGGTCGCTGGGTCGGTCCTCACAAGGGCGGAATTGCTCGGTGGCATGCGCAGGAGCGAAGCAGACTCCGTGCACGACGTGTTCATGAGCCTCTACTGGATCAACGTCGACGCTGAACTTGCCGATCGTGCCGGCAGACTAAGAAGCAGCTACCACCGCTCCCACCCGGGTATCGACCCTGTCGACTACGTGATCGCCGCGACCGCGGAGCGCCTCGACGCCGCCCTCTGGACTCACAACCTCAAGCACTTCCCGATGTTCCCGGGGCTCCAGCCCCCGTACTAGCGCCCCTGGAACTCCGGCTCGCGACGCTCGAGGAAGGCGGCGGCGGCGTTCTTGAAGTCCTCCGTCTGCGAGGCGGCGATCATGTTGCCGGCCTCGAAGGTGAGCGTCTCCGCGAAGGTGTGGGTGGAGCCGTAGGCGAAGTTGCGCTTCATGCGCGCGTAGGCGGCGGTGGGGCCGGCGGCGAGCTTGCCCGCGAGCGCCATCGCTTCGTCGCGCAGGGCGCCGTCGGCGACGACGCGGTTGACGATGCCGAGCCGCAGGGCCGTGGCAGCGTCGATCTGCGAGCCGAGCAGGTAGAGCTCCTTGGCCTTCGCGACCCCCACGATGCGTTCGAGCTGCCAGCTGCCGCCGAAGTCGCCCGTGAGGCCGACGCGGCCGAAGGCCGTGACGAAGCGCGAGCTTGCACCGGCCAGGCGGATGTCGGCGGCGAGGGCGAGGGAGAAGCCGGCGCCCGCGGCGACCCCGTTGACGGCTGCGATGGTGGGCTTGGGCATCTCCGCGAGCAACCGCGAAATCTCCTCGAAGCGCCTTAGCTGGGCCGTGCCCCCGAGCGGATCGAGCTCGTCACCAGAACCGATGCCCTTCAGATCACCGCCCGAGCAGAACGCACGCCCCGCGCCTGTCACGACCACGCAGCGAACGGCCTCGTCGTCGGCCGCTTCCTGGCCGCGCTGGACGAGGGCCTCAAGCAGCTCGCCGCTCATGGCGTTGAGCGCGTCGGGGCGGTTCAGGGTGATGACGCCGACGGCGCCGTCGGTCTCGTAGCGCACGGTCTCGGACATGGCAGGGCCTCCTTCGGGCAGCGGCGGCCATTCTAGCGCGCGGCTGCGTTCACTCCCGCCAGGCGATGTCGACTTCCCCGAAGCGCACCGTGTCGCCCTCGGCGACCCCCTCGCGGCGGAGGGCGCGGGCCACACCCCAGCGAGCCAGGCGCCGGTCGACCTCGTCGCGGGCTCCTTCCTGCTCGAAGTCCATCATCTCGACGAACGTGACCACGCGCTGCCCCTCGACGACGAGGAGGCCCGGGCCCCGGCGGCTGACGGTGAAGCGCTCCTCGGGCTGCGGGCGCACGACCGGCAGCACCTCCGGGGGGCGGGAGGCGGCGCGATCGCGTTCGTCCCGCACCAGGGCCATGAGCTGCGCGACGAGCGCGTCCGTGCCGAGTCCCTCTTGCGCCGAGATCGTGGCGACGGGAGCGCCCACGTGGGCCTCGAGGGTGGCCGCGGCGTCCCGCGCGATCTCCTCGTCGAGGTCCGACTTCGTAACGGCCACCACGCGGGGGATGTCGCTGAGCGCGTCGTCGTAGGCGCGCACCTCCGACTCGATGAGCTCGTAGTCGGTCACGGGGTCAATCGAGCTGCAGTCGACCACGTGCAGCAGGACGCGGCAGCGGCGCACGTGCTTGAGGAACTCGAAGCCGAGACCGTAGCCCTCACTCGCCCCCTCGATGAGCCCCGGCAGGTCGGCCAGCGTGAATCGCTCGTAGCGGACGGAGACCACGCCGAGCATCGGTTCGAGGGTCGTGAAGGGGTACTCGGCAATCTTGGGCTTGGCGTGCGAGACGGCCGCCAGGAGGGTCGACTTGCCGGCGTTCGGGAGGCCCAGCAGGCCTACGTCCGCGAGCAGCCGCAGGTCGAGCCGCAGCGCGACCGACTCGCCGGCGTGCCCGCGCTGGGAATAGTGCGGAGCCTGGTTGGTGCTGCTGGCGAAGCGCTTGTTGCCCCAGCCGCCACGCCCGCCCCACGCGACGAGCGCCGTCGCACCGGGCTCGGCGAGGTCGGCCAGCGGCTCCCCGGTCTCGTCGTCGAAAGCGACGGTGCCGGCGGGGACGTCGAGCGTGAGGTCATCTCCCTGGGGGCCGGCACGGAGCTTGGGGCCGCCCGGACCACCGTTCCCGGCCTTGAAGCGTCGCCGGCTGCGGAACTGCTCCAGGGTGTACACGTCGTCGACCGCGCGCAGGAACACCCTCCCGCCCCGGCCCCCGTCGCCGCCATCGGGCCCGCCAAGGGGCACGAACTTCTCCCGGTGGAACGTGGCGGACCCATCCCCTCCGGAACCGCCTTCGACTGTGATCAGAACGCTATCGAACATCGGAACAGATCGTAGCGAAGGTAGAGGAGATAGGGATGGTGATGGTGGTGAGCCCTGCGGACCTGTTCGGGATCGGCGCGAATCGCCCGTAGGGATGGGGCTTTCCGGGAAGGTAGGCGGTGTCTGCTCCGGGAGGGGTTTCGTGCGGGTAGGCGTTCGGGTTCCGGAGCGTCTTCAAAGGAGCCCGGAGAGCCGTCGCGATGCGAACGCGGTTCCGCACGAGATCCGCCGGGTATCCGAACGTGCTACTTGCCACCCGCGGGCTGCGGTGCGGCGTCGCCGACATCACCCACATCGCCGCGGCGCCGGCGGATGACGGCCTCGTCCTCGCCGAGGGCAGCGTCCTCTTCCTGCTCGTAGGTCATCTTGTAGAGGCGTGCGTAGACGCCGTCGCGGGCGAGCAGTTCATCGTGCGTGCCGATCTCGACCATGCGGCCGTTCTCGAGGACGACGATGCGGCTGGCCTCGCGGATGGTCGAGAGGCGGTGGGCGATAACGAACGAGGTGCGGTTCTGGAGGAGGTTGCGCAGGGCGCGCTGGATGATGACCTCCGTCTGCGTATCCACGTAGGCGGTGGCCTCATCGAGGATGAGGATGCGGGGGGCGGCGAGGACGGCGCGGGCGAAGCTGAGGAGCTGGCGCTGGCCCACCGAGATGTTCTGGCCGCGCTGGTGGAGCTCGTGGTTGTAGGCGCCGGGCAGCCGGGAGATGAAGTCGTGCGCGCCCACCGCGATCGAGGCCTGCTCGATCTCCTCGTCGGTAGCGCCCGGCTTTCCGTACTCGATGTTCTCGCGGATGGTGCCGCTGAAGAGGTAGGGCTGCTGCAGCACCACGCCCATGAACTGCGTGAGCGAGCGGCGCTTGATGTCGCGAACGTCGTGTCCATCGATCTTGATGGAGCCGCCGGACACGTCGTAGCCGCGGCTGATGAGGGTGGTGATGGTGGTCTTGCCCGAGCCGGTGTGCCCCACGAGGGCCATGGTCTCGCCGGGCTCCACGTGCAGGTCGAAGTCCTGGAGGACGGGCACGCCCTCGACGTAGTGGAACTGGACATCGTCGAAGTCCACGCGGCCCTCGACGCTCTCGAGCTCGATGGCGTCCTCGCGATCGCGGATGCGGGGCACGGTCTCGAGCACCTCGAAGATGCGCTGGCCGCCCGCCATGGCGCGCTGGAGCATGGTGTACTGCATCACCAGGTCCCGGATGGGCTCGAAGAAGCGGAGGATGAGGAGGATGAAGAGCACGATGGCGCCCACGATGGTGGCCGCGGCCTCTGCCTCGATCGACCCGGAGCCGAGGGCGCGCCAGCCGGCGGCGATGAGCACCGCCGCCGTGCAGATGGCGATGCAGAGTTCGATCAGGGGCACAACTACCGCTGTCAGCGTCCCCGCCCAGATGTTGGCGTTGCGGTTCTCCTGGTTCATCACGTCGAACCGCTTGGCGTTTTCCTCCTCACGGTTGAGCGACTGCACCGTGCGCACGCCAGCGAGGCTCTCCCCGAGGTTCCCGTAGAGCTCGCTGATGCGGATGCGGACGTTGATGAAGGCCTCGCGCGCGTAGCGGGCCCAGATGGTGAGCACGAAGATGAGTGGGGGCACCACCGCCAGCGTGTACAGCGCCAGCTCCCAGTCCGCGTTCAGAAGCAGGGTGATGGCGATGGCGATGCCGACGATGTCGGCGAGGAACGTGAGGGAGCCCGTGCTGAGGAGCTCCTGCATGACCGTGACATCGCTGGTGAGGCGGGAGATCATGCGGCCCACCTCCATCTCGTCGTAGAACGAGAGGGAGAGGCCCTGCATGTGCTCGTACATCTCTGAGCGGAGCTCGTAGAGGAGCTGGGTGCCGACGCGCGCCATGACCAGTTGCTGGGCCATGCCGGCGACCCACCCGGCCACGCCCAGCCCGGCCAGCGTGCCCGCCCAGAAGGGGATACGCGAGGCGTCGCCCGTGAGCGCATCGGCCGTGGCCTTGGCGATGAAGAAGGCGGGTACGTAGATGGAGACGGAGACGAGGAGCATGCAGGCGAAGGCGAGGATCAGCGCCCGCCGCCGGTGCTTCAGGTAGGGGATCATCTTGCGCACGACTTCGGCGTCGTACGGCTTGCCCAGGTACTCCTCGTCCCAGCCGTCGTTGCCGCGGTTGCCGCCCCGCATATTGCCTCGCTGGCCGCCGATGCCGGAGCTGTACCCGCCGGCGCCTCCTCCTCCCCACATGCCCATTAGGACGCGCCTCCACCGCCGCCCGCTGCGGGCGCGGCCTGCTCCGGCTCGGTTTCGGTTGCGGCCTCGCTGGCGGCCCGTGCGGCCGCAGCGGCGGTGACCTCCCCCAGCGCTTCTTCCTGATCGCGCAGCTCGAGGTCGTAGATGGAGCGATACAGCCCCTCCTGCTCAAGCAGCTCTGTGTGCGTGCCGCGCTGGACGATCTCGCCCCTGTCGAGAACGAGAATCTCGTCGGCCCGCATCACCGTGCGCAGGCGCTGGGCGATAACGAACGTCGTGCGTCCCTCCATCAGCGTCGCCAGGGCCTGCTGGATGAGGAACTCGGTTTGCGTGTCGACGCTGGCGGTCGAGTCGTCGAAGACGAGGATGCGCGGGTCGAGCAGGAGCGTGCGCGCGATGGCGACGCGCTGGCGCTGGCCGCCGGAGAGGGTGACGCCGCGCTCGCCCACCCATTCGTCGTAGCCGTAGGGCAGGCTCATGATGAAGTCGTGGATGCGGGCGGCCTTGGCGGCCGTCTCGATCTCTTCCTGGGTGGCCCCCGGCTGGCCGTAGGCGATGTTGTCCCGGATGGTCCCCACGAACAGGAAGACGTCCTGTTGCACTGAGCCGATACTCGCCCGCAGGGAGTCGAGGGTGAAGTTGCGGATGTCGACCCCGTCGATGGAGATGGAGCCCTCGGTCACGTCATAGAAGCGTGGCAGGAGGTTGACGACGGTGGACTTGCCGCTGCCGGTGGGCCCGAGCAGGGCGATGATCTTTCCCGGTGGCGCGTCGATTTCGATGTTCTTGAGGACGGCGCTGACGCTGTCGTACCCGAAGGAGACGTCGCGGAAGCGGACATGGCCGCTGGGGCTGCCGAGGGGCGTGGCGCTGGGGCGCTCCTCGACGGCGGAGCGGGCATCGAGGACCTCGAAGACGCGCGTGCCCGCGGCGATGGCGCGTGAGAAGGAGGTGATCATGAAGCCGAGCATGCGCACCGGCATCTGCAGGAGCTGCAGGGCCACGAGGAAGAGGATGAGCTCGCCGGCGGAGACGCTCCCCTGCGTGATGTAGTAGGCGCCCACGCCCACCGTGGCCGCCACCTGGATGCCGGAGATGCCCTGGAGCATGGGCGCGTGGCGAGCCATGAGGGTTGCCTGGGTGAGCTGGAGGTTGCGCTGCTCCTCGGCGGCGTTCCCGAACTTGGCGGCCTCCACGGGCTCGCGGCTGAACGCTTTCACCACGCGGATGCCGCCCAGCCCCTCGTCCGCGACCTCGGTCATGCGCGCCTCGCTCTGCTGGATCTCGACCCAGAGGGGGCGCATGACGCGGTGGACCGCCCACGAGCGGTAGGCGATGAAGGGCAGGGTGATGCAACTCACGAGGGCGAGCTGCCAGTGGAAGAAGAACATCCCGCCCACGCCCACGATGATCATGATGATGATCATCAGGAGCCGCAGTGAGGCCATCGACATGAACATGCGGATGGCCTCCACGTCCTGCGTGGCGCGGGACATGATCTGGCCGGTCTGCACCTTGTCGTGGTAGGCGTAGCTGAGGCGCTGGACGGTGTCGTAGATCTGGTTGCGGAGGTCGTAGGCGATACGCTGGCCGAGGCTCTCGCTGATGTAGGTCTGCGCGAAGGCGGAGATGCCGCGGGCCACGGCGAAGCCAACGACCAGCGTCGCCGCCAGGATGAGCGTGCCGCGGTCGCCGGTGAAGGTGATGAAGTTGCCTTCGCGCACCGGGTGCAGTCCGATATCGACGGCGATCTGGGCGAGGAAGGCCGAGCCCATGCCGAAAAGGGCGGCGCCAAGCATGGAGACAAGCCCGATGCTGAGCATCCGCCGGTAGGGGATGGCGTAGCTCCAGAGGCGAAGGATGACGCCCAATCCGCAACTCCTTGGAGCCTCCGACGCTACCACACCCTCACGCGAAGGTGAAATTTGACGGCTTGTTCGGTGGTGTGACCGGGTTCCGCTAGCACTCTCCCGCAGAGAGTGCTAATATGCGCGGCACGCTCAAATTCAAGACAGCGTTTTGGAGGAAATCCATGCCCGCGAAGACCGCAACCAAGACCGAGCTCGTGCCCCTGGCCGACCGCATCGTCGTGACTGCCCTCAAGCAGGAAGAAGAGACCGCCAGCGGCATCATCATTCCCGACACCGTGAAGGAGAAGCCGCAGCAGGGCGAAGTGATCGCCGTGGGTCCCGGCAAGCGCGACGACAGCGGCTCCCGCCACACCATCGACCTCGAGCCCGGCGACCGCATTCTCTACGCCAAGTACTCCGGTACGGACGTGAAGCTCGACGGGATCGACTACATCGTCCTCGAAGAGAAGAACATCCTCTGCAAGCTCGTCTCCTAAGGGAGCGCACGGGAAGGACCCTGATTCATGGCCCCCAAGCATCTGCTCTTCGATGAAGCCGCGCGCCGCCAGCTGAAGGAGGGCGTGGACGCCCTTGCCGACGCGGTGAAGGTGACGCTCGGCCCGCGCGGCCGCAACGTCGTCATCGAGAAGAACTACGGCCCGCCCGTCATCACCAAGGACGGCGTGACCGTGGCCCGCGAGATCGAGCTCGCGGACGCCTTCGAGAACATGGGCACCCAGCTGGTGAAGCAGGTTGCCACCAAGACCAACGACATCGCCGGCGACGGCACCACGACGGCAACCGTGCTCGCCCAGGCGCTCGTGCGCGGGGGCGTGAAGGTGGTCGCCTCCGGCTCCCACCAGATGGGCATCCGTCGCGGCATCGAGGGCGCCCTCGGCGTCGCCATCGACCACCTGCGCTCGCGCGCCGAGCCGGTGCTCAGCAAGCAGCAGATCCAGCACGTCGCCTCGATCTCGGGCAACGATCCCGAGATCGGCGAGATCATCGCGGACGTGATGGAGATGGTCGGCAAGGACGGCGTCATCACCGTCGAGGAGTCGCGCGGGATCAAGTTCGAGACCGAGTTCGTCGACGGCCTGCAGCTCGACCGCGGCTGGCAGTCGGCCCAGTTCGTCACGAACGTGGACCGCCAGGAAGCGACCGTCGAGAACCCCTACATCCTCATCACGGACAAGAAGATCACGGCCGTGCAGGACCTCCTTCCCCTCCTGGAGCAGGTGCTGCAGGTGACGAAGGACTTCGTCATCATCTCCGAAGACATCGAGGGCGAGGCGCTGGCCACGCTGGTGGTGAACAAGATGCGGGGCACGATGAACGTGCTCGCGCTGCGCGCCCCCAGCTTCGGCGACCGCCGCCTGGCTATCCTCGAAGACATCGCCATCCTCACGGGCGGCGAGCTGATCACGGAGAAGACCGGCCGCCAGCTCCAGTCGGCGACGCTCGCCGACCTGGGCCGCGCGCGCCGCATCGTCGCGAGCCGCGAAGCGGCCACGATCATCGAGGGCCAGGCCAGCGATGAAGCGATCCAGGCCCGCATCAAGCAGCTGAAGGCGCAGATTGAGGACATCACCAGCGACTTCGACCGCGAGAAGCTGCAGGAGCGGCTGGCGAAGCTCGCCGGCGGCGTTGCCGTCATCAAGGTCGGCGCTGCCACCGAGATCGAGTTGAAGGAGAAGAAGTCGCGCGTCGAGGACGCACTCAGCGCGACCCGCGCCGCCGTCGAGGAAGGCGTCGTCCCGGGTGGCGGCGTCTCCCTCATCCGCGCCCAGGTAGCCGTCGAGGAGTACGCCGAGGATCTGGAGGGTGACGAGCGCACGGGCGCTCTCCTCCTCGCCGAGGCGCTCGAGGAGCCGACCTGGACGATCGCCGAAAACGCGGGGCTCGAGGGCTCCGTCGTTGTGAACCGCGTGAAGCGGCGCGAGCACGAGAGCGAAGGCTGGGACGCCGCCGCCGACCGCTGGGGAGACATGTTCGAACTGGGCATCGTCGACCCGGTGAAGGTCGTTCGCTCCGCCCTTGAGAACGCCGCCTCCGTAAGTGCTATGGTGCTCACGACGGAATCGCTCGTGGCGGACGCACCGCCTATGGCGCTCGCTGCGGGACCACTTCCCGAGGAGTACTAGTCATGTTGGAACGGCTGCAGTCCGGCCCTATCAAGTACATCGCTTTCCCCATCATCCTCCTGGGACTGGCCTTCGTGGTCGTCCGAAGGTTCATGGGGGGCGGGTCCTCGGAAGAAGCCTAGGCAGCCCTCCCCGGCATTCATACGCAGAGCGCGGCCCCTCACGGGGGTGGCGCTCTGTGCGTTTAAGGCCCCACCCAATTTGGCTCGAACGGGCGTAGACGCGCGGCTGGCCCCCAGCCTCGATATGCGGAGTAGCCGGAGAGGGCTATAGGCGTACGATTTAGCGCGTGGCGATAAGGCGGGCGCGGGGGCGTCGCTGGAGAAGGCGGGCCGGTGGTCGCCTGCGGCGCCGTCTCGGCCGCCTCACGACCCAGGATGTCCTGCGAGCGCTCTGGCTGGGCGCCCTCATCGGGCTGGTCACGGGCATCGCCGCCATCCTCTTCTTCGAAGCGCTCGACCTTGCGACCAAGTACATCCTGGGCGAGCTGACGGGCTACTCGCCTCCCCACCCCTTCGGTGAAGGGGGCGACGAGGCCGAAGGCCCCAGCCGCAGGTGGGCGCTGCCCCTCGTGGTGGGGCTGGGCGCGCTCGCGTCGGGCATCCTCGTGTACACCCTCGCCCCCGAGGCGGAGGGCGCCGGCGCCGACCAGGTCATCGACGCCTTCCACAAGCGCGGGGGACGCATGCGCATGCGCGCCATCCCGGTGAAGCTCATCGCTTCCGCCATCACGATCGGGAGCGGCGGGGCGGCCGGCAGGGAGGGGCCGGCCGCGCAAATCTCGGGCGGCATCGGGTCGGTCATCGCGGACCGCCTCGGGCTGGACGCCGTCGAGCGCCGGCGGGCGCTGGTGGCGGGTATGGGGGCGGGCGTGGGCGCCATCTTCCGCGCCCCCCTGGGCGGCGCGATGATGGCCGCCGAGGCGCTCTACCGCGACGACTTCGAGGCAGACGCGATCCTGCTCTCGCTCATCTCCTCGATCGTGGCCTTCGCCGTCTACGGGGCCTGGTACGACTACACGCCCATCTTCGGGGGCACCTCGGGATTCTCCTTCAGCAACCCGGAGGAGCTGCCCTATTACCTTGCCCTGGGGGTGGCCTGCGGGCTGCTCGGGATCCTCTACGCCCGCGGGTTCGAGACGACCCAGGACCTCTTCCGGCGGCTCACTGCCCCGCGCTGGGTGAAGCCCGCCATCGGCGGCGTGCTCGTGGGCTGCATCGCCATGTTCGCCCCCGAGGCGATCCACATCGGGTACGGGTGGGTGCAGCGCTCCCTGACCCCGGACGAGGTGATGGACTTCTCCCTCTGGCTCATCATCGCGCTGCCTTTCCTGCGGATCGTCACCGCGTCGCTCACGGTGGGGTCCGGGGGAGCGGGAGGCATCTTCGGCCCCGGGATGGTGGCTGGGGGGATGCTGGGGGCGCTCTTCTGGCGGCTGTTCCACGATCTCCCCGGCTTCCCCGCCGATCCCGCGCCGCTCGTGATCATCGGCATGATCGCCGTCTTCGGCAGCATCGCCCACGCCCCCCTTGCGATGATGCTGATGGTGGGCGAGATGACGGGGAACCTCTCGCTGCTGGCCCCCGCGATGGTGGCCGTGGCGGTGGCGACGCTGCTGGTGGGCAACACGAGCATCTACCGCAGCCAGGTGGCCACGCGCGCCGACTCGACCGCCCACCGCCACCGGTTCGCCTTCCCCCTGCTCGACGCGCTGCCCGCGGAGCGCGCGGTGGTTCCCCTGCCGACCGTGCCCGACACCGCCAATGTGGCGGAGGCGCTCGCCGTGCTGGAGCGGGCGAGCAGCGCCGACGGGATGGTGGTGGACGAGCAGGGCAAGCTCGTGGGCGAGATCGTGGCCGAGGAGCTGCGGTCGGCCCCCGACGCGGGCGCGCCCGCCGGCGGGTTCACCAACGACCTGCCCGCCGTGGTCCTCGCGGACACGCCCCTCGACGAGGCGCTCGACCGGCTCGCGAGCAACGACCGGCGCTGGCTTCCGGTCCTCGACGGCAGCGACGGCCCCGTCCTGGGCGTTATCGACGCCCGTGCGCTGGTGCGCTCGTACCGGCAGGCCGTGCAGCAGCAGGTGCGCCCGCTGACGCCGGTCGATGAGCAGATCAGCACGATGGAGCTGACGGTGGCGGTGGGCGCGCCGGTGGTGGGGAAGACGCTGGCCGCGGCGGGGCTGCCCCAGGGCGTGCGCGTCCTGACGATGGAGCGCGCGGGGCGCCTCTCGGCCCCCTCGGGCGATACGGTGCTGCGTCGCGGCGATCGCCTGACGCTGGCGATGACGCGCGGCACGCGGGCCGAGGTGCTCTCCCTGGTCCTCGGCGACTGACGGCGACTAACGTTAGCCGTACACGAAGCGCAGGACCACGGCGAGCGCGGCCACGAGCAGGATGGCCCCCCCGACCGTGAAGAACGCTCGCCGGGAGCGCTCGCGCTCCTCTGCGGCGGTGCGGTAGGCGACGAGCGCGTGTCCGCCGCCCAGCTCGCCGATGATGCTGCGGGCGTCGGCGATGCGCGCCCGGGGGACGAGCAGGGCGTAGGAGCTGCCGAAGACGCTCGCGCCGCCGAGGGCCGCGCCCGCGCCGCGCTCGACGAAAGCGGCGTCGATCTCCGCTTCGTGGAGGGCGTCCATCCAGATGCGCGCCTCGGCGATGTCGCTGGCCTCGGCCACGATGGCGGCGCCGTCCGTGTCGCTAGGGGAGGTCATGCCGGGGCAGTGTAGTCCCCGCAGCGGCGGGGTTCGCTACAGTTGGGGCCATGCCCAAGCGGGACGGCTCTCTCAAGGCGCGCGAGTTCGTGTATTTCTGCGAGGACCAGATCCTGACGCAGCTGCCGCCCGCCATGCCCCAGCCGGAGCGGCGCGTGCGCTGGACGATGCTGCAGATGCACTTCGGCAACCAGCAGGTGCACTTCGAGTTGCAGCCGCAGATGGGACGGGGCGTGGTGGAGGCGGGGCTGCACTTCGAGGGGCCGGTCGAGGCGAACGACGCGTGGGTCGAGCTGCTGGCCGCCAACGCCGCCGACCTGCTCGGCGAGCTGGGCCCGTCCTGGGAGCTTGAGGAGTGGACCTCGACGTGGCGGCGCCTGCACCGCCCCTTCCCCTTCGAGCGGCTCACGACGGAACTCGCGCACGAGGTCGCGGGCGAGGTCGCCCGCGCGATGACGGTGCTCCACCCGATCATCGAGGAGGGCGCCGCCGCCATCGCGGTCGCCACGCCCGCGACCGCAACGGGACGGCACGGGGGCTCGGGGCGGGGCAGGCGCTGGCACCGTCGCGCGCGACGCTAGGCGTCAGGCGAAGGTTGTGTCCATCTGGGCGGAGATGTCGAAGTATTCCTGGAAGGTCTGGTTGAAGCGGTAGAAGAGGTCGCGGCGGGTGTAGTCCTCGCCGGTGGCGAGGCCGTCGGAGGTCGAGAGGTCGAGCGAGTTCAGGGTGAAGAGCGCGTCCGCCTCACCGTTCGCCTTGATGTTCTCGAGCATGGCCCGCCAGGCCTCCGGGGTCTGCAGCAGGATGAAGTCGAGGTCGCCGGGAGCGTCGCAGGGCACCTCGGCGATGTCGGTGATGGCGAAGGCGTCGAAGGTAATGGCGAAGCAGCGGTCGCCGACCTGCACGCCCACTTCCGCGTCGCAGTTGCCAAGGCGCTGAAAGCTATCTGAGGCGTTGAGGAGGTCGGCGGCTTCCTGGAACCACTCGGTGGAGGGGAAAACGGGCATGGGGAGAGTGTACGAGGAGAGCGCTCGCGCTGCTCGCTGAGTGGAGCGGCGGGCTTTACCCGCCTGAGGAGAGCGCTCGCTGTGCTCGCTGAGTGGAGCGCCCCGCTGACGCGCGGCTGAGTGGGTTGCGGTCGCGAGTACCATGCCGGAGCGATGAAGTGGGAATACGCGCTGCTCTACCTGACCGACGAGCAACCGTCGCGACGCTGGATCCTGTTCAGCCACGCGCAGGACGAGGCGAGCCTCGAAGGGTATGCCGACCGGGCTACCGGCCAGACGCCGACGTCCATCCACTTCGACTCCGAGCTCGTGCGGACGACCTGGATCCTGGGGACGCTCGGGATGGAGGGCTGGGAGCTGGTGGGCTCGGCGAAGGTCGAGTCGCTGGAGGCGACGTGCCTCTACCTGAAGCGAGAGCTGGTCGGCGACCGTCGACGGGTGGGCGAGGTCCTGCCGCCGCCCTGAGAGCGTTCCCTGGTGGTTGCCGGCGCTGCCACGGCTATTGGTTGGGCTTTGGAATGCAGTGGCCGCCGCCGAGCTCGTGATCGATCCAAAGGCCCATGGCGACGTTCAGGTTCTCGGCCGCCTCGGCAGCGGTCGCGCCCTCGCTGAAGACACCGTCGAGTTCAAGCACATGGGCGGACCAGAAGCCGCCGTCGTCGGGCTGGACAATGCGGTGGTAGGGAAGCTCAAGGTAGTCAGCAGTCTGCATCTCGCCTGACACCGTATCTGGTGTCGGCAGGCTGGCGCTAGCTGGGCCGCGCCCAGCGGCCCTCGGGGATGTCCTCGACCTCTTCGGGCTCCGGTTCTGGCTCGGGCTCGGGTTCGTCGTCGCGGATGCCGAAGTTGCTGGTGTCGGCGCCGATGAGGGAGGGGAGGGACTGGCTCGCTTCGTCCTCGCCCTCGGGCGCCTCGAAGGGGCTGCGTTCGCGCGACTGCACGCGGCCCCAGACGTCGCCGCGGTGGCCGGTCACGAGGCGCCCGTCCTCCAGCTCCTCGACGCGGCTCGCCATCTCCATCACGAGCCGGTCGTGCGTGCAGGTGATGATGGAGACGCCGCGCTCGCGGCAGATGTCGCGGATGAGGGTGAAGACGGCGGTGGCGGTGGCGGAGTCGAGCTCGCCGGTGGGCTCGTCGGCGAGCACGAGGGTGGGTTCGGTCACGAGCGCGCGGGCGATGGCGACGCGCTGCTGCTCGCCGCCGGAGAGCTCGTAGGGGCGGTGGTGGGCGCGGCGCTCGAGGCCGACCAGCTCCAGCACCTCGCGGGCTCGGGCGGGACGCTCGCGGTGCACGCCCGCGATGCGCAGGGGCAGCTCCACGTTCTCCTGGGCGGAGAGGAGGGGCAGGAGCCCGAACGACTGGAAGATGAAGCCCAGCTTGTCGCGGCGGAGGCCGATCAGCTCCGACTCGCGCATGGTGTCGACGCGTTCGCCGTCGATCTGGACCTCGCCCGCGGTGGGGCGGTCGAGGCCGGCGATGGTGTTGAGCAGGGTCGTCTTGCCCGAGCCGGAGCGCCCGATGAGGGCGAGGAACTCGCCCGGTTCGACGGAGAGGGACACAGCGCGCACGGCCCACACCTCCTCCGAGCCAAGCTCGAAGCGGCGGGAGACGTTGCGCAGCTCGACGGATGCGCCGGCCATCAGCGGTCCTCCCCGGCAACCCGGTGGACGCGGTCGGGCAGCACCTCGACGCGCCCTTCGCCCAGGAAGAGCTTGGCCCGCTCGCTGATGCTGAGGCGGTCGAGGAATTCGCGCGGCACCTGCAGGCGTCCGGCGGAATCGATGAGCACGTACTCGTCGTGGACGACGTGGGTGACGCCGCCAGCCTTCTCCACGCGCCGGAAGATCTCCATGCTCGTGCGGCCGTCGCGGATGGCGACGACGCGGTTCACGCGGGAGGCGATCTCGGGGTCGTGCGTGACGATGATGATGGTGACGCCGTAGCGCGCGTTCAGCTCGCCCAGCACCTCGTAGACGCTGTCGGCGCCGATGGCGTCAAGCTCGCCCGTGGGCTCGTCGGCGAGGAGGAGGGGCGGGCGGTTGGCGAGGGCGACGGCGATGGAGACGCGCTGCTGTTCGCCGCCCGAGAGCTGCTCGGGATGGTGGTCGTGGCGGTGTTCCAGGTTGACGGCGGCGAGCAGCTCGTTGGCGCGCTCGCGGGCGGCCCCGGCCTCGACGCCGTCGAGCATGAGGGGCAGTTCGACGTTCTGCGTGGCGGTCAGGTAGGGGATGAGGTTGCGGCCGGTCTGCTGCCAGATGAAGCCGACGGCGCTGCGGCGGTAGCGCACCATCTCGGCCTCGGTCATGGTCAGCAGGTCGCGTCCGCCGACGAAGGCGCGGCCGGCGCTGGGCTGATCGAGGCCGGCGAGGATGTTGAGCAGGGTGCTCTTGCCCGAGCCGGAGGCGCCGACGATGGCCATCAGCTCGCCCCCGCGCACCTTCAGGTCGAGCCCGCGCAGGGCGACCACCTCGAGCTCGTCGCTCTTGTGAATCTTGAACAGATCCTCGCAGACGATGTAGGGGGCGGTGTCGGTTTCGGTCTCGGGAAGAGTGGTCATGGAGTGTCCTAGAGCTCGCCGATGCGCAGGGCGCGGTGCAGGGCCAGGTGCGAGTAGAGCCGCGCGAGGGCGGCCACCGTGGCGATGAAGACGAGGGCCAGCAGGCCGTAGACGGAGAGCACGGTCTCCCAGCTTACCTGCGAAAGGAGGGGCGGGACCACGTCGCTGCCGTCCTCGGTGAGGGCGAGGGCGCCGATCATGAGGCGTCCGAGGGGGAAGCCGAGGGCGGTGCCGGCGGCTACCCCGGCGACGATCACGAAGAGCTGCTCGAAGCCGACGACGCCCACGATCTGGCGTCCGGAGAAGCCCATCGTGCGGAGGATGGCGAACTCGAGGGAGCGCGTCTGCGCGGCCAGGTAGGAGAACACGATGAAGCCGAGGGCCGTGAGCAGCAGAACGGCGCCGAAGGAGAGGAAGAGGATGCCCTCCCAGCTGGCCGCCACGAGCGGGTCGGAGGATTCGAGGGCGAAGATGGCGGCTCCGTCGTACACGTCGCGGGCGCGGACGCCGCGTTCATCGAGCCAGTCGCGGGTGAGCTCGACCCCCTCGACGCTGCCCAGCCAGACCTCGTTCACGGGGATGCCGCCGGCCAGGCGCGGGATGCCCGCCCCCGCGCCCCGCAAGGTGGCGAGGTCGGCCACGAGCAGGTGGTCGCGCGGGCCGGGATAGAAGCCGGGGAAGAGCTCGAAGGCGCCCGCAATCCGGGCCTGCAGCACCTGGCGGTTCACGCGCAACGGGATGGTGTCGCCGGTGCTGCCCTCGATCGCGTCCAGGAAGGACTCGCTGACGAGGATGCGCAGCGGCTCGGGCGAACGGCGCAGGCGCAGCCCCACCGCGCTCGTGGAGAAGTTGTCGTAGTTGAACGAGACCTGGGCGGCGTAGCGGCCGCGGTCGTTGCCGACGTCGGCGCGCGTGATCGTCGTCTCGGCCGAGCCGGAGGCGCCGGTGATGGACTGGTAGCGGTCGAGCGACTCGAAGGGCTCGATGACCACGCCGTCGTCGCGGTCGCCGCCCTCAGGGTAGGCGACGAGGTCGTCAAGCACGGCCGTTACGCGTCCGGGGGCGGCGGCGAAGCGGCGGATATTGATGAAGATGGACTCGACCTCAAGGGTGGCGTCGAGGTCGGGCGGGCTGTTGCGGGGGCTGAAGGGGCGGGTGAGGTCGACGACGTAGAGGAGCCAGCCGTCGTCCTCGTCGACGGGGTCGGTGAAGAAGAGGTACTCGTAGAGGAGGCCGTTCTCGTCGCGCACGCGCAGGCCGGGGCGCGCGGCCTGGTCGGGCAGGGAGATACGCGTCCAGATGCCGAGGGCGCGCGAGCCCGCGGGGACGACGGCGCCGTCGGGAAGGTCCACGTCGTCCCGGGGTTGGAGGCTGGCGAGCAACGAATCGAGGTCGCCGCCGAAGTCGCTCCGCCAGAACGCGACCTCGGCGAAGTCTTCGCCCACGCCCAGGAGCTCGGCCGAGACGGAGCGGCCCGTTTCGGGGGTATAGGCCACCTCAAGGCGGGAGGCGGCGCTGGCCTGGTCGAGCCCGTCGAGGGCTTCGATGGCCTCCTCCATCCGCTCGGGGGAGAGGCGTTCGGGCGCGCGGATGTCGACTAGGCGTCCGGGGGCGCCCGCTTCGTAGGCGGCGCGGTCCTCGAAGCTGCGGTCGAGGGTGGCGCGGAAGCCGGCGGCGAACATGCCCACCGAGGTCGCCAGGAGGAGCAGGAGGATGAGGCGGCTGTAGTGCAGCGGGCTGCGCACCATGCGCCAGAGCCCGAGGAGGACGGTGGCCCCGCTCAGCCCCCGCAGCGCCCACGAGGCGATGCCCAGGATCACGGGGAAGAGGCGCAGGAAGATCAGCGCCATCATCAGCATGAAGAGCGCGGGCGAGACCAGCAGGAGCGGGTCGGCGGAGAGGTCGCCGAAGAGGTTCTCGGTGACGAGCGAGCCTCGCTGGCGGAGCTGGTAGAAGAGGAAGGCGCCCACCCCCACGAGCACGAGGTCGAGGTAGTAGCGCAGGAAGAGGGGCTGCTTCGTGGGCCGGGCGAGGCTCTGCTTGTAGTGCACCATGCTCGCCCCGGAGGCGCGGTAGGCGGGCCAGAGCAGGGCGGCGAGAGCGAGGATGGCCCCGAGCGCGGCCATGCCGAAGGCCTCGCCCGTGAGGGTTACGGTCAGCAGCTCGCCCTGGCTCAGGTCGGAGAAGGGCGGGGTGGGGCCGAGCAGGCGGATCACGCCCGAGGCCACGAGGGGGCCGAGAACAACCGCGAACACGGTCAACGCGAGCCCCTCGACCAGGTAGACGGTCATGATCTGGCCGAGGCCCGCGCCTCGGCTCTTGAGGAGGGCGATCTCGCCGGCCTGGCGTTCGACCAGCATCGTCGCGACCAGCACCAGGTAGTAGAGGGCGATGCCGACGATGAGGAGCATGAGCGCGAACAGGGGCAGGCGCGTGAAGAACAGCTTCTCCTGGTACTCCTCGATGACGTCGGGCAGCTCGGAGCTGAGTGTCGAGAGCTCGAGCTGGGCGCGTATCTGGCGCTCCAGGGCGCGCAGGTTCAGCTCGACTTGCTCGGCGTTGCGGCTGTTGACACGGTCGGTGTCGACGAAGGCGTAGGTCTCGAAGGTGCCGTCGATGGAGGGCAGGTAGGGGGCGATGACCTCGACGAAGGTGCGCTCGTCGATGATGAAGGGGTACGTGGGCCAGCGCGTGGTGTCCACGACCAGGCGGTGGGCGTTGCCGAACCAGTAGTCCGCCTCCGGGTCGAGCGGCTCGACGAGCCCGGCGACGGTGACCTCGACGGGCTCGACATCGTCGCGCCAGAAGGGGTGGAGGTCGAAGGTGTCGCCAGGGCCGACGCCGAGCTGGCGGGCGGCGGTGGCGCCCATCCAGACCTCGATGCTGGGCCGCCCGGAGGAGGCGGTGGTGGGGGGCGAGGTGGCGGCGGGGCCGCCCTCGATGAGCGTGACGTTGGCGCCCACGTCGGAGAAGAAGAGGAAGTGGGCGCGGGCGCGGAGGTCGTCGTCGTAGTCGATTGGCTGGCCGGGCTCGGCGAGGAAGAAGGTGGAGGAGCGGGCGTAGAGGCCCGTTGCCTCGGTGAGGCTGCCGGCGTAGCGCCGGAGGAGGGACATGGTCGCGTCGCGCCGCTCGGTGTAGATGTCGGGCTCGCCGGGCTGGCTGTTGCTCACCACCTTGAGGTCGAGGTCGAGGGGTTCCTGCTGGCGGAGGGTGAAGCTGAGGCCGAGGTCGCGGACGGCGTCGGAGTAGAGGATGACGCTCGACATGAGGGCGGCGGCGAGGACCATGCCGAAGATGACGGTTGCGAGAAGCCGCCAGTTGGCAAGGCTCCGCTGGGCCACGATCCGCAGGAGTGAGGCGAAGCTGGTCATGAGCGTCGCGCCAGCGTACAGGAGAGGGCCGTATCACGGCTCCCGGCGCTTGCCCGTTCTCCGTTCGCGGGAGGTGCCGTAGTCGGTCGGGTCGCGGACGGCGTCGTAGTCCGTCTGCTCAAGGCGGTGGCACCAGGTCGAAGGGTTCCGGAGCCGCAGTTCGCTGCCCTTCCCGGCCGTGAGCCAGGCGGCCGTTTCGGCGCGTTCCCGACCGAAACGGGTGGCGACGAACTCGAGGGCGGGGAGCAGGTCGGTGTCAGTCGAGCAGATGATGCCGGTGTCGTAGGTGTCGTCGATAGCGCCGGCGACGAAGTCGATGGCGAGTTGCACGTCGATGCCCTTCTCCTGGGCACGGTCGCGGGGCCAGTCCCGGGGGTAGCGCAGGGGTCGGGTAATAACGACGACCCCTGCTCGCTCCCAGGCCGCGCACTGGCGCATGTGGGCAGCGTACGTGCGTGGATCTCTCTTCGGGTCGGGACGTCCGCTGTACACCCGGACCTGGTGGAGCGCCTTATCGGTGGGGGATGACTGGAGGGGGCTTGTTCGCGCGCAGAGAAGCCTGGCGAGCTCCAGTGGGGAGGTCTGCCCCCGGCGTCGGGGCGCCCCGCGTCCAAAGAAACGCCCACGCGCGCCCTCATAGAAATTCTGGGCATCGATGTAGACAACGACGTGGTTGACCATGACAAAGAGAAACCCCCGCCAGTTTTCCACCAAGGTGGAGAACGACGGGGAACATTCGCCCTTACGGACAAGCCCTATCTTCACGCCGCCGGTCGCCTTTGTCAAGGGCATAGTTTGATGCAAGGAGGGAGTTCGGGAAGATTCCCCGGGCGGTAGCGCGCCGGGACCGCTACCCTGTGCGGTCATGGGGAACCTTGCCGTCCTCTGGGGGTTGCTGCTGCGCCACGGCGCGGCCAGCTGGCGGATGCTGGCTGTGCTCGCGCTGGGCGTGCTCGTCGCCTCCACCCTGCTGGCGAGCGCGCCCATCTACGCCCGCGCCATGGCCGACCTCGGGCTCAAGTTCACCGTGCGCGACGAGCTGCGCGGTGAGCCCTCCATCCGCGCCGGGATCGAGGCGCAGCAGCTGGCCACGCCCGACTCGCTCGCCGTGCGCGAGGCCGTCGAGGGCCGCATCGACGAGCGGCTCGGCTGGTTCGCGCACGACCGCTCCATCGTCGTCGAATCGGCGCGGCTGACCATCGGGGAGACGGGCGAGGAGCCACGGGAGGGCACGACGCTCGGCGTTCTTTACGCCATCGAGGGGTTCGAGGCGTACGTCTCCGTGGAGGAAGGGCACCTGCCCTCGGCCACCGGGCCGGATGGGCCGGTGGAGGTGGTAATGGGCGCGCGCGCCGCGGCCGTGGCGCGGTTGCAGCCGGGCGACCACTTCCTGCTCATCGAAGAGGTCGACAACTGCGACCGCATCATTCCCCAGGGGCTGCAGCCGCAGCTCCCCTGCGACCTTCGCGTCATCTACCGCTACAGCGTGCCGGCCGTGCTCACGGGCATCATCTCGATCGAGGACCCGGACGCTTCGTTCTGGGCGAGGGTCAGCGACCGCTACGTGCAGCCCACCGCGCCCATCGCCGATTCCGGCCTGGTTTCGCCCATGCTCGCGCATGTCGACGCCGTGCTGGGCGACGTGGCGGGGCGCTATCCGGGCCTGCCCCTCAGCCTGCGCTGGAACGTCCTCGCCGACATCGACCAGCTCGACCAGGGGAACTTCAAGCGCGCCCGCGAGGACATCCTCGGGCTCAACCAGGACCTGCGCGTCTACAACGGCTACGCCACCAGCCCGCTCACGGTCACGCTCGATGCGTTCGGGCGGAGCGCCGACTTCCAGCGCGCGCCGCTCACCATCCTGCTCGTCCAGATCGCCGCGATCGCGCTCTTCTACGTGGCCCTCATCTCCGCGGCGGTGGTGGAGCGCCAGGGGGAGCAGATCGCCCTGCTGCGCGGGCGCGGGTCGAGCACCCCCCAGATCGTCGCCCTGTACGCGCTTGAGGGGCTTGCGCTGGGGCTGCCCGCGATTCTCGTGGCGCCCTTCATTGCCGGTGGGGTGACGGCCCTGCTCGGGTTCACGCCCGTGTTCAGCGACATCTCCGGCGGGGATCTGCTGCCCGTCTCCTTCGACCCGCTCGCGTTCCCGCTGGCGGCGCTGGGCGCCGTGCTCTCGATCATCGCGCTGACGGCGCCCGCCTTCATCGTGGCGCGGCGGGGACCGCAGGGGCAGCGCCGCGCGCTGGCCCGCCCGGCGGCGGGACTGATCCAGCGCTACTACCTCGACGTGGTGCTGGTGGGGTTCGCGCTGCTCGCCCTCTGGGAGCTGAACGAGCGCGAGTCGGTGTACACCCCCTCCTCCACGGGCGGTGTTTCCAGCGACCCCCTCCTCCTCGCCTCGCCGGCGTTGATCATCGCGGCGGCGGCGGCGGTGCTGGCGCGGCTCTACCCGATCGTCCTGCGCATCATCGTGCGGGTGGCGCAGCGCGTGGCCGGGGTGGCGGTGGCGATGGGGCTCTGGCAACTGGTGCGCCGCCCCGGACCGTACACGCAGCTCGCCCTGCTCCTGATGATGGCCGTGGCCGTGGGCATGTTCGCGGCCAGCTACACGAGCACCACCGAGCGCTCCTACGAGGACCGCGCCCGCTTCGCCGCGGGTGTCGAGCTGCGCGCGACCGCCAGCGACTCGACCTTCCTGCCCGCCGACCCCGCCCGCCTCGAAGCGACGATCGCAGAGGTCGAGGGGGTCGATGGCGTGTCCGCCGTGATGCGCCGGGACGGCGAGGTGGCGACGCCCAACAGCGCCGGACCGGCCGTGGCCGTGCTGGGGGTCTCCGAAGGCGCGGGCGACCTCCTCTGGTGGCGCGATGACTTCGCCGACAGCCCCCTCGAGGACATCCTCGATCGCGTGGACAGCGGCGAGATCCTGCGGGGCATGCCAATCCCGCAGGGCTCGACCGAGCTATCCGTCTGGGTGAACCCCGCCATCGACCGCGCCACGGTGACCATCTGGGCGCGTGTGCGCGACGCCACCGGCCGGCACGACCTGCTGCCCTTTGGCAAGCTCAACTTCCGGGGCTGGCAGGAGCTGCGCGCTCCCATCCACGACGAGGTGTTCCGCCCGCTGCAGGAGCCGCTCTCGCTGGTCGCGCTCATCCTCACGGAGCCGCAGAACCAGTTCAACGCCAGCAACGAGCCCGTCTACATCGACGACCTCTCGTCGGTGGACCCGGACGGGACGCTGAACCTGCTGGAAGGCTTCGAGGGCGTCGTCCAATGGGAGGCGATTCCCAGCGCCGAGCGGCTGCGGGACAGCCTGCAGCTGAGCAACGAGGAGGCGCAAACGGGCTCGCAGTCGGCTCGCCTGGGCTTCCGCCGGGGCACGACCGGCGAGCGCCGCGGGCTCTTCCCCGCCGACCGCGCCATCCCCCTGCCCGCGGTCGCGAGCGAGGCCTTCATGGAGCAGAACCGGCTGGAGGTGGGCGACGAGGAGCTGATCGAGATCGACGGCATCATCGTGCCCATCATCGTGCGGGACGTCTACGAACGCTTCCCCACCCTGCCGGCGCTGGAGGGTCCCTCGGTGGTGCTCAACCGCGACCAGCTCCTGCGCTGGGGGTACATGGTCAGCACCGCCCCGGGCGACCTCTCGCGGTCGAACGAGGTGTGGCTCGACCTGGCGCCCGGGGCCGACCGCGCGCCCATCATCGAGGCGCTGGACGAACTCGGGCTGCGCCGCATCGTCGACCAGGAAGCGACGCTCGAATCGGTGCGTTCGAACCCCCTGATCGCGGCCAGCGGCACGGGCATCCTCTCCGTCTCGTTCGTGGCGACGCTGGCGCTGGTGGCCGTGGCGCTGCTGGTTTCGCTCTGGATGGCGATCCAGCGGCGGCGGGTCGAGTTCGCGGTCCTGGGGGCGATCGGGTTGACGCGGCGCCAGGTGATGGCGGTCCTCGGGCTGGAGTACGCCATCGTTGGGGCGGTGGGCGTGGCCGCGGGCGTGCTCGTGGGACAGTTCGTGGGGCGGCGCATGCTCTCGTTCCTCGACGTGACGGAGGCGGGCCTGCCGGTCGAGCCCGGTTTTGTCCTCCAGACGGAGTGGACGTTCGTGATCGTCGGGGCGGCGGCCGTCGCGGCCGTCTTCGCGGTGGCCCTGGTGGCGACGGTGCAGGCCCTCAGCCGCACCTCCGACGCGGCGGTCCTGCGCACCGAGTAGCCCGGCCCGCGCCCGACCAGACGCGAAATTGGTCGAAATTTCCCCAAAACGGACGGGGTAATTCGGGGTTTTCGTCCCTAGGGTTTGGCCATGATGCGCCGGACCCGAACTTCTCTCCCGCCAATCGCCTGTCTGCTTCCCTCGCAGCAACGGCGTGCCGCGGGCGAGCGGATCCCTCCCGCCGCGGGTCCGGCGCATCAGTCCCAGACGGTCACGGCGAGCCGGTAACCGGCTCCCCACGCAGACCGCAAGGAGACCCTGATGCCCCGAACCAGCCGAATCTCCCGGATGCTTGCGGCGATCATCGCGATCGCCATCCTCACCGCGGCCGTCGTTGTCTGGGGGGGTGTCGACGCTGAGTCCGACGCCGCCACCGCGGACGCCGGTCCGGCTGCGGCCACGCAGGCCGCCTCTGACGCCTCCCGCAACGACTCGGTCCGGGAGGCGTCCGCCACCGAAGCCGCCCCGGCGCCGCAGGTCGCCTCCAGCCCCACGGTCGCAGCCGACACCTGCACAACCTGCGATCCCGACGCTGCCAGCGACGGCACGCCGGGGCAGGTCCGCGCCAGCCAGCGGGTCGGCACGATCCTGGGCATCGGCTACGCCTCCAAGGGGGGAGGCGGTCCCATCGAGGTGCTCGGCGCCGTCCAGGAGCTGTACCCATCCGATACGACCTTCGAGGACTACGGACGCCTGCCCTTCGTCGAGACCTCCGTCGACGCCGTCTCCACGTTCAGCCTCGATACGGATCGCACGTCGTACCTACTCGCCCTGACGTGGTCCAAGGAGGGCTACGGCGTGCAGCCGGACTCGGTGCGGGCCGAGGAGTGGGTGAACGCGTTCGACTACCGCTACGACCCGCCCGATGACGCCACGGAGTTCGGCATCACGAGCGCGGCCGCGGGGCACCCGCTGGACAACCTGCACCTGGTCCGCATCGCCTTCCAGGCCCCGCAGGTTCCCGACGAGACGCCGCTCAACGTGACCCTCGTGCTCGACGCCTCCGGCTCCATGTCGGGCGAGAACCGGGTCGCCATCGCCCGCGCGGCGGCGGAAGCCATCCGCGAGAGCCTCACCTCGCATGACCGCATCGCCGTCGTGCACTTCACGACCACGGTTCTCGCAGCGCTCACGGTCGAGCACACGACTCCCGACGATGAGGCGGTGGTGCGGTCGATCAGCATGCACTCGCCGCATGGCAGCACGAACGTGCAGGCCGGGCTCAACCTCGGGGTGCGGCTGGCCGACGAGGCCCGGCGCGAGCGCCCCGACGCCTACAAATACATCATCCTGATGTCGGACGGCGTCGCGAACGTGGACGCCACCAACCCGTTCGCCATCCTCGATTCCTCGCCCGACGCCGACAGCCTGAATCCGCTCCGGCTGATCACCATCGGCGTGGGCCTCGGAAACTACAACGACTACCTGCTGGAGCAGCTCGCCCAGCACGGCAACGGCTGGTACCGCTACCTCAACGACATCGCCGGGGCGCGGGAGACGTTCAGCCGCGAGAGCTGGCTCACCCTCTCCACCCCCTTCGCCGACCAGACCCGCGCCCAGGTGACCTGGGACCCGGCAGTGGTGAAGGCCTGGCGCATCCTCGGCTACGAGAACCGCGTGACCCCCGACGAGACCTTCGAGGAGGACCGCAAGGAGTTCGCGGAGATCTTCGCGACGGCGCCCACGACCGTCTTCTACGAGGTGGAGCTGCACGAGGACGACGGGCTGTCGAAGGCAGGCGACGCGCCCCTTCGGCTCGGAGGGGTGGAGCTGCGCTGGGTCGATCCGGCCTCGGGCGAGTCCCGCAGCCAGCAGGCGGATGTGTCGGGGCGAACGGACACCGGCTTCGGCGACTTCGAGGACGACCTGTTCCGGCTGGGCGCCGTCGTGGCGCTGACCGCCGACCGCTACAGCGCCCTCTCCGACGAGAGTGAGGATGCCGAGCCCGACGCCGCCAGCGTCCATGCCGACCTGACCGTGTTGCGCGAGGAGCTCCGCGCGCTACGCGTCAGCCTTAGCGGGCGCGACTCCTACCGCGACTTCCGCTATCTGCTCGGCGAACTCGTGGAGCTCGCCGAGGAGGCGGCCACGTCCCCGCGCTCTGGCCAGTGACCGGGCTCGCCACGCGGCCGGGGACTGGCCCTGGCCCTAGCGGGCGCCCTGGGGGGAGACGAGGATGGCCTCCGCGCTGGCGGGGCTGGCGCCGGCGGGGGCGCGCGTCGCGATGCGGTCGCCGCCGGTGATGGGAGAGTCGTAGGGCTCGACGAAGAACAGCGGCACCTGCGCGAAGATGCGTACGGTGATCGGTCCATCCGGGCCGGCAAGGGCAATGTCGGCGCCGCCGTCGTCGTAGTGGGCCACGGACTCGACGCGGCCCCAGAGGATGGGCAGCAGGCCCGGGTCGCTCAGCAGCTCCAGGCCGGTGAAGCCGGCGGGCGAGCGGGCGAGGCCATCGGCCTGGGGGGCGCCCGGCTGCTCGATGGCGATCACCTGGCGGATGACGTAGTTGCGCACGGGATCGCCCTCGCCGACGAAGGTGAGCCAGTGGCCGGCCTCGATGCGCGAGGCCAGGGCGGGGACGAACGCCTCGAGCGTGGCCCCGGCCTGCAGGGTGGCGCTGAGCGCCTCGCCCTCGGTGTTGGCGGACAGCAGCGTCAGCGAGGCGCCGTTCGCCTCGCGCACGTCGAAGACGGCGGCGGGGTTGGCTGGCGGGGGCGTCACGAACGCCCCCGCCTCCGGGGGCGCGTCGCTGCCGGCCGACTGCGAGACGGTGAAGGCCACGGCCCCGCCCCCCACCAGCAGCGCCAGCACAAGCGCGACCGCGGCCACGGGCGCGACGAGGCGGCGTCGCGAGGGGGCGGGCGGCGTCAGCGGTTCCTCGAGTGCCACGCGCCCATGATAGATGGCGCGCCGCAAGCGGGTGGGGCGAGGGGGGATGGGGTTATTCCGGCGCGGGTTCTGCTATGGTCGCGCGACGACCGGAGGGCAGGCGGGTTGAGAAGGCTGACGACCGTGGTTCTGGGTGCGCTGCTTGGCGTCCTCGTCGCAACCGTGGGTTCGGCGCAGAGCGCGGAGACCGCTACCGTCGAGGTGCGGGTCTGGCAGAACGTCGGGAACCTGGAGGACATTCGCATCAGCGCGCGCCCGGCCGGTGGTGACTGGCGCATCCTGGGAACGATCCCGCTGCCGCTGGACGAGACGAGCGGGAGCGGCGTGTTCGCCTACGGCGACATCGACCTCGACGTGCCCCTGGCTGGCCGTGCCGTGCCGGCCACGGTGGAGGTGCGGGTGTGGCAGCGGGTGCGGGATCCGGCCCGCGTCTACATCAGCGCAAGGCCGGCGGGTGGGGACTGGGGGGTGCTGGGGACCATCCGGTTGCTGTTGGACGACGGCTTCAGCAGCAGTGGCGCCTTCCAGTTCGGGGACATCTCGCTCGATGTACCCGTGCCCGCCGAAGAGGTGGCGACGCTGGCGGGTCGTGCGGGTGTGTATGGCGCGCGCAACGGGCAGGGCGTGAATGCGCGGTTCGGGCGAGACACCATCTTCTCGCGGCCCGTCGGGCTGGCCCTGGCCGCCCACCCGGACGGGAGCGTGATCGTCGCCGATCGCGATAACCACATGATCCGCCGGGTCACCGCCGATGGGACGGTCACGACGGTCGCGGGAGCTGAGGTGAACGGTCTGGTCGACGGCGCCGGCGCCCTGGCGCGGTTCAATTACCCCAGCGGGGTGGCCGTGGACTCCGAGGGCAACATCTACGTGGCCGACAATCTCAACCATCGCATCCGCAAGATCACGCCGGACAGGATCGTCAGCACGATCGCGGGCGCCGAGCACCCCACCTTCGCGGCGGAGTCCCGCGACGGTCCCGCCGACGAGGCGCTCTTCACGAACATCTTCGGGATTGCGCTGGGCCCCCAGGGCGACCTCTACATGCTCGAGAACACGAAGATCAGGCGCCTCTCGCCGGCGGGCGAGGTCACGACCTTCGCGGGCGGCGATTCGTTCGGGGATCGCGATGGCCCGAGGCTGTCGGCCCAGTTCAGGTATTTGAGGGCCATTACGGTCGATGACGCGGGCAACGTCTACACGCTGGAGGTGAACGACTTCGCCACGCAGAGCGGTCACCCGGCCGCGACCGTTCGGGTGATCGACGGCAGCGGGAGGGTTCGCACCATCTACCGGAGCGATCAACCGGTCTTCGGCGGGGCGCTTGCCTCGCCCTCCGGTATCGTCGCGGCGGGCAACGGCGCGGTCTACCTCTCCAACACCGGGCTCAACCAGGTCGTCCGCATCACCCGCGGGGGGCAGGTGGAGGGCGTGGCCGGTTCTGGCGATGCGGGCAGTGCCGACGGCTACCGGGCCGACGCGACCTTCAACCTCCCCGGGTCGCTCGCACTCTCGAGCGGGGGCGTCCTCTTCGTGGCCGACCAGGGCGGCACCGTCGTCCGCGCCATCCAGACACGTCGCGGGGGCCTGCCCATGACGACCGTGCCGCTGGCCGAGCTGGAGCCGTTGCCGCGGGTCGGGGGCGTCACGATCAGCCAGGTTCGGCAGGCCGGCAACCTCGTGGCGGTCGACATGGACGTAACTCCGTCGGGCGTTGTGGTTATGCCACGTGCGTTCTCACACACGATCGAGCGCCTTGGGCCGAGCGGGCAGGTACGCGCGTTCGCCGGAACGGGGGAGGAGGGGTTCGTGGACGGCCCCTCAGCCGCGGCGCAGTTCTCCATGCCGCGGAGCGTTGCCGTGGATGCCGATGGGGTGGTCTACGTGGCGGAAGAAGGCAACCAGGCCATCCGCCGAATCTCGTCCGATGATGAGGTCTCGACCCTGGATACACCCGACAGCCTGTCGATAGACCGCAATACCAAGCTCACGGTGGACGTGGACGGCAACCTCTTCGGAACCCGAAGCGCGGCGCTGGTTCCCTACGGGCCGGGGAGGTTCACGAATGGAACCGAGATCTGGCGCCTCACACCTGAGGGAGCATTCTCGGTTGTCGCGGCGGTGATCGGAACGGTGAAGGGCTTGGACGTGGACGGGGAGGGCCAGATCCACTTCGTCTCCGAGCATAACCGGGCCTCCTGGGTCGGGAGAGTCGACGACAGTGGTTCGGTGTCCACCGTTCTGGAGAAAGTCCCCGGGGCTTACGGTGGCGTGCTCTCGTGGGATGTGAGGGGAATCGCCGTCGAGAGCGATGGGACGGCGTACGTGGTCGACAGGACCTTCCGGCGGGTCATCAGGATCACCACCGGTGGGGAGGTCGCCGTTGTGGGGGACCAGAGCTCGTTCCATTTCCGCAATACGCCCGGAGCGATCGCCCTGACCCCCGATGGTGACCTCCTGGTAGCGGCGTTTGACAGGATTCACAGAGTGACGCTGCCGTAGTGATCAACGGAGTGCGGATGCGGTGGAGCGGCGGCGCCTGGAGGCTGACGGCGGGCGTGTTCGCGATGCTCCTCGCCGTCGCCGCGGTGGCGCCGGGCTCCGCCCAGGAGGGGGACACCGCCACCGTCGAGGTGCGCGTCTGGCAGAACGTGGGGAACGAGCTCGACATCTACGTGAGCGCCCGCCCGGCGGGCGGCGACTGGCGCACCCTTGGGACGATCCCGCTCCCCCTGGACGATGGCACGAGTTCGACGGGCAGGTACCAGTACGGCGACATCCTCCTCGATGTGCCCCTGCCCGGGCGGGCTATTCCGGCCACGGTCGAGGTGCGCGTCTGGCAGGACGTCGAGGACAGCGCCAGCATCTTCATCAGCGCGCGCCCCGCCGATGGCGACTGGCGCATCCTGGGGACGATTCCCCTCCCGCTGGACGACGGCTTCAGCAGCAGCGGCACCTACCGCTTCGGAGACATCAGCCTCGACGTCCCGGTGCCGCGGGAACCAGTCTCGACGCTTGCAGGAGTTGCAGGGGCCCTCGGGTTTAGCGACGGGCAGGGCCACGCGGCCCGGTTCGGGGCCTACGCCATCTTCAGCCAGCACCATCCCTGGGCGCTCGGACTGGCCGCCGCTCCGGACGGGAGCGTGGTCGTCGCGGACTTTTACAACGACGCCATCCGCCGGGTCACACCCGACGGGACGGTCACAACGATCGCTGGCAGCGGCCAGGGCTTCCGGGACGGTGATGCGGAGGACGCCCGCTTCCATGCGCCGCGGGGCGTTGCCGTTGACGGGCAGGGAACCATCTACGTGGCCGACGAGCGTAACCATCGCATCCGCGCGATCACCCCTGAGGGTGTCGTGAGCACAGCCGCCGGCACCGGCGAGTGGGCGTACGTCGATGGGCCCGCCGAGGAGGCCGGGATCATCAACCCGCGCGGGGTGGCGCTGGGGCCGTGGGGCGACCTCTACATCATCGAGGAAACGCGCATCAGGCGGCTCTCGCCGTCGGGCCAGGTCTCGACCTTCGCAGGAGGCGAACGCAACGGGTACCGGGACGGCTGGCGGGAGAGCGCAGCGTTTTTCTCGCTGCAGGCGATCGCCATCGATGATGCCGGCAACATCTTCGTCATCGACGTCAACGATCGGGGTGGCCACGAGGAGTACTCCGCCATCCGCCTCATCGATACGACCGGGACGGTCCACACCGTGCTGCGCAGCGAGGGGCTCCACAGTGGCGGGTTGCTCGGCTACCCGGTGGGAATCGCGCCGGCAGGTGATGGGGGCGTCTACCTCTCCAACACCGGCCTCCACCAGATCGTCCGGCTGACGCGCGCGGGCGACCTGGAAGCGGTGGCAGGGACGGGCGAGAGAGGCTCGCTCGATGGTCCCCGGGGCGAGGCGCGCTTCAACCTGCCCGGCTCGCTTGCACTCTCGCCCGACGGCGTCCTCTACGTCGCCGACCAGGCCACGACGGTGGTGCGCGCCGTCGAACTCGCCCGCGACGGACTGCCCGCGGGCGCCGTGCCCCTGGCGACATTCGAGGGGCTGCCACGTGCCGTCGGGGTGACCGTGACGGCGGTCCCGCAGTTGGAGACGTTCTTCTCGGACGGTTTTGCGCTCTCGCCCGACGGCAACATCGTCGCGGGCGGCTTGTTCTCCAATGTGGTCCGCCAGCTTGCCCCCGATGGGACGGTCACCATCCTGGCCGGGGACGGCGGTAGCGGATTCCTCGATGGCCCCGGCGAGGAAGCGCAGTTCTCGAACCCGACGTTCGCGGCCGTCGACTCCGAGGGCAATGTGTACGTGCTGGACAGTGGCAACGAGGCCATCCGTCGCGTCGCTCCCAATGGCCGCGTCACGACGGTCCTGGACTCGCTCCCAACCACCCGCCCGCAGGGCATTAAGGGTCTGGCCGTGGACGGGAACGGCAACCTCCTGATCGCCGACGAGCTCGCCGGCGTCTGGCGTCTTGAGGACGGGCAGCTTTCGATCGCGGCCCGGCACCAGTCCGGATTTCTTTCGGCGATCGACGTGGACTCGAGCGGCCGGATTCACTATGCGGCCGGGACGTTCTTCCCGGTCACGGTCGGACGCATCAGTGAGGCAGGTGGTGTCACGGTGTTGGCCGAAGAGGGTCCGGGCTACTACGGCGGAGCGTTCTCCCAGCGGCTGCGCGACATCGCGGTGGGGAGCGATGGCACGGTCTATGCGGTTGACGTGGTCTACCGAAGGGTGGTGAGCATCTCCCCCGATGGCGACATTGCGATCGTGGTCGACCCAGAGTCATTCCCAGGCGTCTTACGATTCGAACCGCACGCGGTCCTCGTCACGCCCGATGGCGACCTGCTCGTGTCGGGGTTCGACAAGATCTGGCGCATCACGCTCCCGTAGCGGCGCTGCCGGTGGAAACGGGTAGGGTAACTCCGCTGGCGCCCTGTTAGTGTCGCGGCGTGGT
>LXNI01000251.1_pt1 | contig 67854 bp, 50 predicted proteins | sample 809091 | NCBI WGS metagenome assembly LXNI01 (sample SAMN04870527, study PRJNA318959) | sponge metagenome | biome: 01000161; feature: marine sponge reef; material: water | host: Sarcotragus foetidus | place: Greece: Milos, Mediterranean Sea | collected 2013-05-29 | depth 5-7 m
GAACGAGACGTGATGCATGCGCTTGAGTCCAATGCGATCCATAAGTGCCCATTGTAGGTGCTGGTGCGGAATGTGAGCATTCGGCGTTCTTGGCAGGCCACTCCCGCTCCCCAGCAACTCCCGCGTCAAGTCTGACGGAGCGCAGAAGCGCTATCCTCATGACTCTTGAGAAGTCTTTGGAGAGCGTCTCAAGTGTGAACTGGACAATACTGCCACGAAGCGGGAGGGCGTTAGGAATGAAGGCGCGTCGCACCACCGACCCCGGTGCGATCAGCCCCGGTCGTCTGTGTTAAGGGCGCGAGCGAACTGGTCGCAGACCATTTCTGGGATGCCAACCAATTCCCGTCTGTTCCTTCGAGACTTCCCCTGTCAGGAGGTTTCGGGTCCTGATCCTTCACCGCCGGCAGGCGTGACGGAGAACCTGTCCCCCCTGAGGATCGTCCTTGGAGGAATCGCCCGACTAGTCCAACAGCACACGAACCCGCGATCACGCCGGCGACCCATTCATGACCATGTGCAGACAGGTACACCGTGCTGCCGAGGCAGATGATCACAACCAAGAATCCGAGCCACTGACCTCGTTTCGTCTCGCCGGAAGCGGATTCCAGTGCCTTACCCTCCCAATCAACACGGTGCTGCTGTTCCTTTTCCGCCATCGACAGGATCCGCTCCGCAATGCCTTCCAGCACCACCTCGTACTGTTCGTACATCGAGGGCGGCGGAAGGGGACCATTGAAGGCCGCCGCCTGCAACACCGAAAGGCGAACCCGTTTTGTTCTCCGGACGAGACGGTCCACTCTCTGGTGGGCGCCGACTAAGCTCTCTCTTCTTTCTCATCAAAGATCCGGAACGCTCGCCACATGTCAGCTCCAATCCTGGCCATGTCCACTGAGCGTGCGTTGCGAGGATAACGAGGAGGATCGAATCTCGGACAGTCGAACTGACTGAACGAGAGACTTGCGAGAAAGGCGCGCATGAAGCTCTGATCGGGCACCCGGGCATGAAGCGCGTACGGACGACGTGCTCTCCGGGCAATCTGCATTGCCATATGCAATCAGCATACACAGCCGAAGGCGCCGATCGTTCCTCGTTCGAGCACCGCCGAATTGCTCAGGGTGCTTCCCCAGTCCCTTGGCTGCTGAGAGGTTGTATCTTGGAGACAGGCTCAGGCAGTCTTTGTATCCCGCACCGTCCCCAAGTCGTTCCGTTTCGAGACGCTGACGGTCGCCACGACAGACCTGTTGTGCTCGCCGCGAACTCTCGCCACGTCGAAGGAACGCTCGTCAACCATGAGTCAAATCCTTCCGATCAATATTCAGAGGCTGCTAGAAGGGAGTAGCGTCGAGTCCGAAAGAATCGAGTTCAAGGCTACGTGGGATGCCAACACAATCGGCTGGCAGATCCTGAAGACCATCTGTGCTTTCGCTAATGACTATCACAACCTCAACGGGGGGTACGTTGTGATCGGGGTTGATGATGATGACGGACATGCCGTTCTGCCTCCTTCGGGCATCAGTCCCAAGAAGATGGAAGAAGCCCAGCAGTGGATTCGAGGGCATTGCAACCGCCTCGATCCCGTCTACCAGCCGATCCTGTCCCCTGAACTCATCGGCGACCGCCACGTGCTTGTCGCGTGGGTGCCAGCAAGCGACATGCGGCCTCATCGAACGCCAGACGGACCTCGCGGAGAATGCAAGCATTGGATTCGCTTGGGTCCCGAGACTGTAGATGCCGAACAAAGGGGCATGCTCGGACCCCTTGTGGAGCAGGCGGCCAGAGTGCCTTGGGACGACCAGCGCGCGCTCGAAGCATCGCTGGCAGACTTTAGGGAAGCGAGAGTCCGGGAATACCTCAGGGATGTGCGCAGCGGTCTGGCGGAGGTGCCGAGCCTAGCGGATATCTGCCGCCGCATGCAAATCACCAAGCGAGTCAACGACCACGAAGTGCCTAGAAATGTTGGACTACTCTTCTTCTCGGAAGATCCAACGGCATGGTTTCGCGGCGCAAGAATCGAGGTTGTTCAGTTTGCGGGAGATCAATCCGGTGACGTCCAAGAGGAACGAGTGTTCAAGGGCTCTCTGGCTGACCAGGTTCGCGATTGCTTGAGGTATCTCGAGGGACTCTCAGGAGCTCATCTCGTCAAGGAGCGAGACCAGCCCCAGGTTCGGGGCTGGGTCAGCTATCCCCTGCGGGCAGTCCGCGAGAGCCTCGTCAACGCGGTTTACCACCGCGGTTATCAGCCTGGCACGCCGGACTCGACAAAGGTGTACCTGTATCCCGACCGAATGGAGATCATCAGTTATCCCGGCCCTGTGCCCGGAGTAGAAGCGCGTCACCTCCTGCTAGGCGGCAATATCCCCCCTGTGCCGGCCCGCAATCAGAGGATCGGCGAGTTTCTCAAGGAACTCAGGCTTGCTGAGGGCCGCTTGACAGGAATCCAAAAGGTGTTCCAAGCCCTCCAAGATAACGGCTCTCCGACGCCGAGATTTGACTTCGACAGTTCTAGAACGTATTTCAGAGCTACCCTGCCTGCCCATCCAGAGTACAGTGCGATCAATGCCTTGAGAGACGCGGCGCACCTAAATGCTCTGGGCGACGAGCTAAGCGCGTCTCGGCGCGTCGAGGCCGCTTGGAAGGTGAATCCCGGCTCAGGACTTCTCGCTGCGGAACTGATCCGCATGTACGCCAAGCAAGACCAGCTACAGAAATCGGAAGAAGTCTTGGAAGCCTTCAAGAAGGACGGTCCCGCCACGGCAGTTGCACACGTCACAAATGTCTTGATTGAAGCTTTCCTTGAAGGTGGAGCGGCCCGGAAGGCAGAAATGCTCCTTGATCAGATCCCGACAACCGCCTTCGGTCAAGACGCCATCGATGCCGCCATCATGGCGCGGCGCCTGCGGGATCCTCGGAGAGCTCACCGGTTTTTTGAGATAGCGGGAGAGACTCTTCAGGGTGATCCACGAGGACTGCATGAGTTCGCTCAAGCCAAGCTCGATGCAGCGAAGACGGCCTACCGCGCTCGACAACATGCAGTGAACAGGCGGTTGCTCAACGAGGCCCGACAACTGCTTGAACGCGTGATTCAGCTCGACGCCCCGCCGATGCGTCACGCTTGGGCTTGGCGCGACCTAGCCAGAACCAGGAATTGGTTGCGCGAACCAGTCGGGACGGTCGAAGAAGCGTACGAGCAGGCTATGCGCCTACAGCCGGACGAGCCGAGGTTTAGGCGTGAGCTACAAGCTGTGACAGCGGGGCAGTCAGGTCATAGAGGGCGGGCGAGCCACAGGACCGGAAAGCGGAACAGGCCGTAAGACCCCCCGTGGTCCTCGCAGGCCGCGAAGCGGCGGCAAGCACAATCGTTGCCCGGAGCGACTGGTCCTGAGAGTAACTTGCGCTCTCACGGATTCTGGCCTCGCGGAGGGAAGCTCGCCGGACCGAACTGATCCTTCTGGGACTCAGGCCTAATGTGAGATTCCCCGAGGCTGTCGCAGAAGCCCGCGCGGTGGTGCGGTGGCGATCCAGTTGCTTCCCGCCACTGCCCTCGCTATCATCAAATAACGTTCCGACTCGGCGAAGTCGCGCCGTAGCTGTCGGAGGAGGATCGCATGGGCCCAATCGGTATGGGTGAGGTCATCGTCTTATTCATCTTGGCCCTGCTGATCTTCGGGCCCAAGAAATTGCCCGAGCTAGGCAAGACTTTCGGCAAGGGCATGGCCGAGTTCAAGCGCGCTTCTAACGAGCTCAAGTCCACCTTCCAGCGCGAGATGGACAACATCGAGCACGAGACGCGCGAGGTCAAGAACCTCTCCAGCGACGTTAGCCGCGACATCAGCACGAGCTACTACGACGATAACGAAGACGACTACTACAGCGACTACGACTACGACGGCAGCCAGAGCAGCACAACCCCAGCAAGCTCTTCATCCAAAGTCTCCGATAATGGCGATTCGTCGCCCGAGCCAGCGGCAGATCCACCGGAGGCAGCAGTTGCCGCCGAGACGCCTGCCGAATCCGACAATGACCCTGCGGCCGACGTTCCAGACGCGCCCGTATCGGGCTTGCCGGAGTCTGAAGCGGTCGCCGAGTCGAAATCGGCCTGAGCAGACGCTGGGACTGTTTCGCTGAGTAGGATTCGCAGCCAAGCAAGGGTCGCATTGCTCCATGGATTCGGAAGATCGCAATACGCAGGACGCTGGCTCTGAGGCGACTGGCTCGGACGGACACCAGTCCGACGCTAGCGCGGGGTCCGACACCCAGGGAGTCGGCAACGGCGACGCTGCGGAGTCGTCATCAGGCGTCGGCTCGGACTCTTCCTTCTACGAAGACCCCTACCACGACGAATCCGACCACCTCTACGACGACCCGCACGCGGAACCGCCCAACTCCGGTGCAGCGGACGAATCCGAACAGGCATCGCCGCAAGGTGCCGACTCTGGCGCCCCTCCGCCGCCTCCGCCTGCGGCAGACAACGGCGATGGCGACGACGAGGACGGCGACGACGCGGACATGGCGCGCATGTCCTTCCTCGAGCACCTAGAGGAGCTGCGAACGCGCATCCTGCGAGCGCTCGGCGGCCTGCTAGTTGTCTACCTCGGTTGTCTCGCCCTAGCGGGCGATTTGCTTCGGCTTGCCATCGAGCCCTTTCGCGGCGCGGCGCGGGCGATTGTCGGCCCCGATGGCGAGATGATCCAGCTGATCAACATCAAACCGACGGAGCAGTTCTACGTGCAGTACTTCAAGGTACCGCTGTTGGCAGCAGTCTTCATCGGCGCTCCATGGCTGGCCTATCAAGCCTGGCAGTTCATCGCACCCGGCCTTTACAGGAAGGAAAAGCGCTGGGCGACGCCGTTCATCTTCACAACCGGCGGCCTGTTCATCCTCGGCGGCCTGTTTTGCTACTTCGTCGCCCTGCCCGTAACGTTGCAGTTCCTGCTCACGGTCACGGAAGAGGTCGAGCCCTACATTTCGATCAGCGACTACCTCAACACTTTCATCATTCTCGAGATTGGCCTCGGGTTGGTGTTCCAACTGCCGGTCCTGATCTTCTTCTTCACGCTGCTGCGGATTACGACGCCACGCTTCCTGCTGCGCAACGTGCGCTATGCGGTGCTGTTGATGTTCGTTGTCGCTGCCATCATTACCCCGACCGGCGATCCACTCACCATGACGCTGTTCGCCGGCCCGATGATCCTGCTCTACTTCGTCGGTATCGGAGCGAGCTGGCTGCTGGTGCTGCGGCGCGAGGGTCGCAGTTTGCCTTGGCTGCGTATCGGATTGGTCGTGCTGGCGTTCTTCGGCCTGATCGCGGCAATCATCGCCTACATGCACTTCGCCCACGGCTACGGGCTGACTTCGGAGTTCCCGTGGTTCGGGCCGCTTAGCCCCCCCGCGCAATGAGCGCCGGGGAAGCCGCTATTGCACCGTCGCGCCTTCTGCCTTCGACGCGTAGCGCGCGCTCACGTAGGAGTCGAGAATGTCGATGAATTCGGCCACGATCCGCTCGCCGCGCAAGGTGCGGTGCAGGCGCCCGTCGACGTAGACCGGTGCCACCGGCTCCTCGAAAGTGCCGGGCAGGGAAATGCCGATGTCGGCGTGCTTGGACTCGCCGGGGCCGTTGACGACGCAGCCCATGACGGCCACGTTCATGCTTTCGACACCCTCATAGGCGCTCTTCCACTCCGGCATTTTGGCGCCTAGGTAGGATTGGATCTCCTCGGCCATTTCTTGGAAGAACGTGCTGGTGGTGCGCCCGCATCCCGGACAGGCGGTGACTTGCGGCGTGAAGTGCCGGAGGTCCAGCGCCTGCAGCATCTGCTTGGAAACCTCGACCTCTTCGCAGCGGTCGCCGCCCGGGCGGGGCGTCAGCGACACCCGGATTGTATCCCCGATCCCCTCTTGCAACAGCACGGCCATGCCCGCCGTAGATGCCACCACGCCCTTGCTGCCCATGCCGGCCTCGGTCAGGCCGAGGTGCAGCGGGTGGTCGCAGCGCTGTGCGAGAGCGCGGTAGACAGCGATCAGGTCCTGCACGTTGGAGACCTTGGCGCTGAGGATGATACGGTCGTGGGCGAGCCCATAGCTCTCGGCCGCTTCGGCGGAGCGCAGGGCGCTGAGCACGATCGTTTCGTACATCACTTCGGACGCGCTCAGGGGCTGGGCCCGCTGGGCGTTCTCGTCCATCTGGCTGGTCAGCAATTGCTGGTCCAGGGAGCCCCAGTTCACGCCGATCCGCACGGGCTTGCCGTACTCGATCGCGGCTTCGATCATAGTGCGGAAGTTGTCGTCGTGCCGCTTGCCGATGTTTACGTTGCCCGGGTTGATGCGGTACTTCGCCAGCGCCCGGGCGCAGTCGGGGTATTTCTTGAGCAGGATGTGCCCGTTGTAGTGGAAATCCCCGACGACGGGAACTTCGCAGCCGAAATCGCGCAGCGTCCGCACGATGCCTGGCACGGCCTGGGCGGCCTTGTCGTGGTTGACCGTGACGCGCACCAGCTCCGATCCGGACTGGGCGAGTGCTAGGACCTGGTTGACCGTTGCCGCGCTGTCGGCGGTGTCGGTGTTGGTCATCGACTGCACCACGACCGGCTGGGTGGAGCCGATCAGAACACCGCTCACATCGCAGACAGTGGTGCGCCTTCGGGGACTGGCCATGGACCTGCGGCCGTGCCGCTTACCCTTGAGTCTAGCAAGCCCCTATCGCACCAAGGCCAGGGTTAGGAACGGCAGGTAGGTGATAAGCAGCACCCCGCCAAGCAGTATCAGCAGGAATGGCAGGACGGACCGGTAGACCTTCGTCAGGGGCACCCCGAAGCGGTAGGAGGCCAAGAACAGATTTATGCCAACGGGCGGCGTCAGGTAGCCCAACTCGAGATTAGCCAGGAAGATGATGCCCAAATGCACCGGGTCGACCCCGTAGGCCGCCCCCATTGGCGCGATGAGCGGCACCACGACCAAGATCGCCGAGAAGATGTCCATCATGCAGCCTACGATCAGCAGCAGGATGTTGAGCGCCAGCAGGAATACCAGCTTGGATTCAATGTGCGACTGGACCCACTCCAGGGCGAGATCGGGCACTTGCGCGTCGATCAGGTAGTTTGTGAAGCCCAGAGCGACGCCCAGGATCAGCAGCACGCCCCCGACCAACGTGCAGCACTCCACCGACAGCTTCGGCAACCCGGTTCGCAGGGAAAGATCGCGATGCACAACACACTCGACCACGAAGGCGTACAGCACGGTCACTGCCGCGGCTTCGACCAGCGTCACAATGCCGCTGAAGATGCCGCCGATCACGACCAGCGGTAGGAGCAGCTCCCACTTGGCCTCCCTCATCGAGGCGCGCGCCTCGGCTTGGTCGAACTTGCGCTGACCGCGCTCGGCGGCGCGCCCGTGGCGCACGCCCCACAGTGCCACCAGCGCTACCAGCAGACAGCCGGGAAGCAGCCCGCCGAGAAAGAGTTCGTTGAGCGGCGTGCGCGAGTAGACGCCGTAGAGGATCACTGCCAGACTGGGCGGGAAGAGCAGTCCGATGGATCCCGAGGCCGTCATTAGGCCGAGGGAGAAGTCCCGCGAATAGCGCGACTTGACCAGCACGGGGAGGATCAGCCCGCCTAGCGAGAGGATGGTGACGCCGGAGGCGCCCGTAAACGACGTGAAGAAGGCGAATGCCACGGCCGTGGTGACGGCCAAGCCACCGGGCAGCCACCCGAGCCAGCTCGAGAAGACGCGCACCAAGCGCTGGCTGGCGCCGCCTTCTGCCAAGATGTAGCCACCCAGCGTGAACAGCGGAATGGCCGGCAGCAGGGGTTGCCCGGAGAGTTGGTAGGTGGCAAGCGGCACCGCCGTCACGGGCGTGTACTCGTACCAGAACAGCAAAGCGGCCAGTCCGCCGATCACCGCGAAAATCGGCATGCCTAGCATGGCGGCCCCCAGCAGGGCTAGGATCCCGTAGTGCAACAGCGGCAGTTCGCCGAGGGTCTCCCACGATCCGAGCGCGATCGGCACTATCATGCCGGCGATGGCGATCGTTCGGCCGACAAGCGATGGCGAACTGTTCCAAGCCATGCGCAGTCCCAAGACCGCGAATCCCGGTGCCATGGCCCACACGAAAACCCACACGGGCAGGCCGAATGCCACGATATCGCCAGCCTCGCGCTCGACCATGGCGAACGTCCAGGAGCCGTAGGCCAGACAGGTGCATACGGCTACGCCGACCATGGCCGACAGGACTTGGGCGGGCTCCTTGAGCCGTTGCGGCAGAAACGTCGCGGTCGAGAGAGCCAGCAGCTTGCGGTCGCGCGCGGCGATCGCCCCGCCGACGACCGCGATCAGCAACGTCAGGTGTTGGACCAGCGGAATGGACCCGGGGATGAGGTTGCCGACTCCGGTCAGGCGCCCCGCGCCCTCCGCCAGCGGTAGCAGGGCCGTCAGCGCCAAGAGAGCGGCTGCGAGCGCATTCTCGACACGTTGCCACGGGCGCGCTGCTATGTCAGCGTGCCCAGTCGGCGTGGTGGCGACCTCTTCCATGGACTTGCGGAACTACCGATGGCCCGGCCCGCGTGCCGCGGAACGGAATCAACTCAGTGTATAGCCCAGCGCTGGGAGGGGCCGGCCGGCACCAGAGAAGCTCCGGTCTCAGAATCGTTCTTGCGCCCAGCGGGAGGTGCTTCGGTTGGCCTCGCCGATCGGGGCCAGTTGGGCTGCGGCAAGTCTCTCGATCTCGTTCAGCAACCGGTGCTGGCGGGCTTTGTTGCGCTTGCAGGCACCGCAGAGATGAACGCCGCCAAAACCTGGGTCCTGGCCCATTTCTGAGGGCAGGTCAGCGTGCTGCCGGCTGTGATTGGGCATGGATCCGCCCTGCGGCGGTGGCTGTTGAACGTCGGCACCGTCGGCCTGAGTCGCTAGCCTTGAAGAAGTAAATGACTTCCACTCACGAGCCCGATTGGACCGCCCTGCGCGAATTGTTCCCGGCGCTGAACTCTTGGGCGCATCTGAATACCGCGGCCTTCGGCCCGATCCCCACTACCGGTGTCCAAGCGATTCAGGACCACTTCCGCGCCCGCGACGAGTCCGCTGCGCTCGATTTCCCGACATGGTTTGACCGCTTGGACCGGATTCGCGGCAAGATCGCCCGCCTGATCGGAGCCGAGGCGGACGACATTGGATTCTGTCCCAGTGCCGGGGCCGGCCTAGCGTGGCTCTTGCGGGGAATCGACTGGCGAGCTGGCGACGAGATCATCGGTTTCCAGCACGAGTTTCCGAACAACCAATACGCTCCCAGACTGCTGGATCGCGAGGGGGTGCGCTTCCGGGCGCTGCCGACGCCGGCGGACATCTTGCAACCGGATCTGATTCTGGACGCTGTCGGCCCGCGCACGCGGCTGGTGCTGATCAGTTCGGTCAACTATTCCAACGGGTTGCGCGCACCCCTAGCCAGCTTGGCTCCTGTGTTGCGCCGCAAGGGTGTGTTGCTGTGTGTCGACGCAACCCAGACGGTGGGAGCGCTGAGCTTGGACCTGAGTTCGACGCCAGTGGATTTCCTCGTCGCGCATGGGTACAAGTGGCTGATGGCTCCGGCCGGTGCCGGCTTCGTCTATGTGCCTTCCACTACGAGGGCTTGGCTCGCCCCGAACATCGTGAGCTGGCGCAGCCACCGGGCTTGGAGGGACTTCGAGAGTTTGCACCACGGCCGGCCTGAACTGCCTGAAGATGCGTCGATTTACGAGGGGGGCGTCCAGAGTTTCGCTCCGCTGTTTGCTCTCGAAGCCAGCTTGGACCTGATCTTGGATTGTGGCAAAGAGTCGATCGAACGCCGCGTCCTGGGCCTGGCCCAGCAATGCCGCCAGATCCTGACCGCGCACGGCGGCGTACTGAGTTCGCGTGCCGATGGGGTCGGCGGATCGCAGATCGTGACGGCTGCGTTCCCGCGGCTCGACGGCGCCGCCCTGCGCCGACGTTTGGAAGCCGAGCGAGTTGCGGTCTCTCTCCGCCAGGGCAATTTGCGTGTCTCGCCCCACTTCTTCAACAACGACGCAGACCTGGGCAGGCTGGCCGCCGTGCTCGCGGGTTGAGCGCTGGCGCTCAGCCCGCTGCGGGCAGATCGCTTGGGCGGTTGATGTTCGCGAACGAGCGTGCGTCGTCGACGGGCAGCTTCTCCCATCTCACGCACTCGAGGGCATCCGTAAGCTTGCGCGTGCCTTCGAGCAGCGTGCGCTCCAGGGCTGCGAGTCCGGATTTCGCATAGGCCGCGAACAGCGGCTGCAGCCGCCCGTCCGGGGTTTGCGGCACGATGGCATCGACGCTCGCCGCACCGGCTGCGCCCAATAGCTGGTCCACGAGAGCCGCGTTGACCAGCGGCATGTCACAGGCCGCGACAATGCACCACCGCTGGCGCGAGTGCTGCAGGGCCGCTACGATGCCGGACAAAGGTCCGGCTCCCTCGATCCGATCCTCGACCATCGGCATTCCCAACGCCCCATACGCCTCCGGATCGCCCACCAAGGTGACTGCGCACACCCGCTTGGCGAGCACATCGGCCACATGCAGGGCCATCGCCCGCCCGCCCAGCTGGTGCAAGGCCTTGGGAGAGCCGAAGCGGGAACTCCGACCTCCGACCAGGACGTAGCCGTCCGCCTCGATCACTTGCCGCTGGGCATGCGCCGACGCCATCCGTGTCGCATCATAGCGGAGCGACCGGACATTGCAATAAGGGCGGCCTTGCACGCAGGGATTGCAGGATTGCAGGAAGGGGGGGTTGCAATCGCCGTGGCGAATTGCGAGACTGTTGCGCGAATAGGAGGTATTGCAGATGTTGCAAAACTATTACCGTTCCAATTCGCCGATCTGTTGCGGATTAATCGTGGCACTAGTCGGCTTGCTGGGGTTGTCCTGCTCGGGCGAACCTGCGGGGCCGCGCCAAGGCACGCCCGAGTGGCTTGTGCAAGCCGCCGCGGACAATCTCGCCATCGGCGACTACGCGAAGACCGTCGAGCAGCTGAGCGAGGCAGCCGTGGAGCCGGGTGATGCCGGTACTAAGGCCACGCTCTGGCTGGCTGCGATGCGGGCGGGCTTGGCCTACGGCTATGACGAGCTGGCCGATGCCTTTGCTACCGGCATGGAGGGGAACGACGAGGTAATCGAGTCCTTCCAGCCATTGATCAGCGAGTACCGTCGGCGCACCAAGGTGCATGCCATCGACTTCGCCGAAGATGTCGGCGATCTGGAGAACCTGATCGGCGAGCAGGAGATGGTGACGTTCGACTTCCCGCTGCCGAATGGCAACGCTTCGGTCTCGCCGATCTTGGCGAGTGTCGAGGGCGGCAACAGGGTCGACACGCGCCGAGCCGCGATGGAGAGTCAAACTCTGACTCGCGGGATCTTCCTCGCTGTCGCAGGCCTGACGGGCGAGGACGTGGCCGATCTCGGCTCTGGTGCCGCGGGCGCCATCGAGGCGGACGCCGGCCGGGTTCGCTTCGGCATCGCGCGGACCCTGCTGGACATCGCGATCATGTTTGATCGCGAGAACATCAACGAGCCCAAAGTGCGCTCTTTCGTCGTCGACTTGGCCGAAAAGTGGGCCGAGCCGCACCGCGAGAACGAGAGCCTTGCGGAACTGGTGGAAGAATTCGACTTCGACCTCGAAAACGAGCGCCGCGATATGTCCGGCAAACGCAAGATCAAGAAAACGGACTAGGGCGGGCTTGACCCCCACCCGACTGGCGCGGCCGCCGTCGGCGGCCGCGCTGCAATCAGCTTGTCGGTGAGTGGCATGGCGAACGACCGGCGCCGTTTGCCAGAATAGTGCTGCTGTGCGCAAATTGAGCAGAAACGCATTCCTACGCTGGGCTGGGCTCGGCCTTTGCACCGTCGGGGCGGCACTTGCCAGCAGCCCCAACATGGTGGTGATCCTTGCCGACGACCTCGGCTTCGGCGATGTGGCCTATCTCAATCCGCAGTCTCGGATCCCCACGCCCAATCTGGACGCCTTGGCCGGCCAAGGTATGGCATTCGTCGATGCACACACCCCGTCGGGCGTCTGCACGCCGACTCGTTACGGCTTGCTCACGGGACGGTACGCTTGGCGCACGCGCCTCAAAAGGGGCGTCTTGAACGGTTATGGCGAGCCCTTGCTGGCGGCGGATCGGGCGACTATCGGCACGCTCCTCGGGGAGCGGGGCTACCGCACGGCCGTCGTCGGCAAGTGGCACTTGGGCTTGGGGTTTGCCAAGGACGCGGCGGGCGAGTTCGATTTCGACGGGCCGATCGACGATGGCCCGCACACGCACGGTTTCGATGACTCGTTCATCATCCCCGCCTCGCTCGACTTCCCGCCGTATGTCTACATTCGCGATGGCAAGATCACGGGCCTGCCCTTGGGCAGCCAGCCCGGTCTGAAGTTTCCACGCTTCATGCGCGCGGGTGAACTGGCCAAGGATTTGGATCCGGTTGGCGTCCTGGATCGGCTGGTGCGGGAGTCGGCGGACTTCATCCAGCGCCAGGTTCGTGACAAGCGCAAGTTTCTGCTTTACGTCCCGCTAACCGCACCTCACAAGCCCGTCTGGCCGGACAAGCGATTCGTGGGCAAGACCGATCTCGGCCCCTACGGTGACTTCATCGTGCATGTGGATGCGGCCCTGGGAGGGATCGTCAAGGCGATTGACGAGGCTGGAATCCGAGACGAGACCCTCGTGATCTTCACATCCGACAACGGTTCGTTCATGTACCGGCTCGATGGCGTTGCGGACAAGGACCACACCGATGACGAGACCATCCAAGCGTACCGCTCGCTCAACCATACCTCCAACTACGTTTTTCGCGGTACCAAGGCCGATATCTGGGAAGCCGGGCATCACGTGCCCTTTTTCGTGCGCTGGCCGGGTACGGTCGAGCCGGGCTCGATCCAGGCACGAACCGTCTGTCTGACGGACGTTTTCGCGACATTGGCCGAAATCGTTGGCGCGGACCTGCCCCGGGATGTAGCCGAGGACAGCTTCAGCCTGCTGCCGCTGTTGCAGGGGAGGGATTGGGCGAGGCCGCGTGCGCCCGTGATTCATCACTCCGGAAGCGGGATGTTCGCGATCCGCGACGGGCGCTGGAAGCTGGTGGCCGGGAATGGGTCGGGAGGCCGGGAAAAGCCGTCGGGCAAGCCGTTCGAACGGCCCTACCAGCTATTCGATCTTGAGATCGACCCGTCTGAGAAACGCAATGTTTACGACCGGCATCCGATCGTCGCGACGCGCTTGGAGCAGGCCCTCGAGAGCATACGGTCACGCGGCCGCAGCCGCTAGCGACCCGGTCTCGCGGATTGCCGCAATCACGCGAGGACCTTTCCCGGGTTGAGGATCCCGGCCGGGTCCATGGCGGTCTTGATAGCCCGCATCACATCGACACCCGCCCCGTGCTGTGCGAGTAGCGCATCCTGCTTGCCGATTCCGACGCCGTGCTCGCCGGTGCAGGTGCCACCCATGGCGAGCGCGCGTTCGATCATGCGCTCGTTCACGCGACTGGCTCGCGCAAACTCATCCTCGTCGCTGGGATCGATCAAATAGATGGCATGGAAGTTCCCGTCGCCTACGTGCCCCAGCATCGGAGCGACGATTCCTGCTTGCTCGAGATCGGTGCATGTCGCGGCGATGCAGTCGGCCAGTTTGGAGAGCGGGACGCAAACATCGCTGACCCATCCGTACGATCCCGGACGCAGTGCCTTGATGGCGTAGTAGGCATGATGCCGGGCGTTCCACAGTTTGTCCCGCTTTTCGCGTTCCAGCGTCCATTGAAAATCGCCGCCTCCGTGGTCGGCAGCGATCGCACCTGAACGCTCGGCCTGCTCGGCGACGCTGGCGGCTGTCCCGTGGAATTCGAAGAACATCGTGGGGGCCGGCGCGTAGTGCAAGCTCGCGTAGTCGTTTACCGCCTGCATCGAGGCCATGTCCAGCAGTTCGCAGCGGGCGACAGGCAGTCCCGACTGGAGGATCTCAATCACTGATTCCACGCACTGCTCGATGGTCTCGAAGCTGCACACAGCCGCCGAGATGCACTCGGGCAGGGGGTGCAGCTTGAGCTGCACTTCGGTGATGATGCCAAGCGTGCCCTCCGAGCCAAGCAAGAGCTTGGTCAGGTCGTAACCGGCGGACGACTTGCGCGCGCGCCCCCCGGTCTGCAGGATGCGCCCGTCGGCGAGCACACAGGTCAGCCCTAGGATGTTTTCGCGGACCGTGCCGTACCTGACGGTGGTCGTGCCGGACGCTCCGGTGGCGGCCATGCCTCCTATCGAGGCGTCTGCCCCCGGGTCCACGGGCAGCCACAGGCCGCGCCTTTCCAGTTGATCGTTGAGCGCAAGCCGTCTGATGCCGGCTTGGACGCGGCAGTCGAGGTCGTCCTCTTGCAAGTCGAGGATGGCGTCCATGCGCGACAAGTCCAGAGAGATCCCACCGCTGGTCGCTTGGACATGGCCCTCCACCGCGGTTCCAGCACCGAATGGGATGATCGGCACGCCATGCTCGGAACAGGTCTTGACGATGGCAGAGACTTCGTCGTTGGACTCTGGAAAGGCTACCGCGTCAGGCGCAGCCGGGGGATGGAACGACTCGTCGTGCGAGTGGCTCTCGATATCGTACGAAGAAGTCGACAGCCGCGATCCGAGCAGCGAGGCGATTCTGTCGTGCGCCGCCTTGTATCCGTTGCTGCGCATGGGTATCTTGTTTCCATCGTAGCCGTGTTACAGCTGGTGGTTGCATGTCTGTCCCAAAGTTACGAGCCGCAGGCGCATCTCGGATGCATCGGCTTGTCCAGCCGGCATGCGCAATCTTGCTCGGCCTGCAAGACCTGTAGGACGACGCCAGCTTGGAGCCGTTGCCCGGCGCGGCAACGCGGGCCTCGCGGACCCCTGCGCTGCGGGCGCTTGTTCACCGCCTGTAGCTAGCTCACGCGAATCGAAGCCCTGCGATCGTCTCGCGTCGCGCTCCATGCCGGCCAGAAGGCCGAGCCCAGGCAAACCAGAAAGAGAAAGGCAGCTACCGAGCCCAGAACGATCGGGTCCCGCGCGGACGTGCCGTGCAGTACATCCGACCCGAGGCTGCCGGATGCGGCCACGGCCGCGGCGCCTAGCGCGAGACCGAAACCGGCAAATCGGACCGTGCGCACCACCATGTCGTGCATTATTCTGCTTCGCTGCGCGCCCAACGCCGACTTGATCGCGACCTCGGTGCCGCGGGCGGCAATTGTCTCAGCGATCACGCCATAAACCGCCGCTATGGCAAGGATCACGGCGCATGCGCCAAACCACAGCAGGAGGATCATGTTGAACCGGTGGCGCGCCGTGTCCCGGTCGATCAGCTCGCCGATGGTCAGCGGGTCGCCCACGTTCTGGCTGGGATCGATCCCGCTCACCGCGCGCTGTACCAATGCAGTGAGTTCCCGGCGGGGGCGGGCCCCGCGGATGATCACGTGTCGAGTCGCGGGCCCTGCCTGTTGGGTCGGCACGAAGATGTGGGCGCCGGAGTGATTTCCGGAGCGGTAGCGGGCGTCTTGGGTAATGCCAACCACGCGCCTCCAGCCTAGGCTCCAGCGCGCGTCGAGCCTGACGCGATGGCCGAGTGGCGTGTATCCGGCGGATCGCACCTGGTCGGCGAGCGTCTCGCTGATAATCGCTACCGGTTCCGCCTCCTGCGAATCGCGACTGTCAAAGTCCCGCCCTTGCAGCAACGGTGATCCAACGGTTTCGAAGTAGTCCGATGTCACGACCTCGTAGTTCGCCTTGGGACGCGCCTTGCCGGTATAGCTGCCCGCCTCGAACTCGAACTCGTAGGGGATGTCCCATCCGATCGGACCCGCGAGGGGGCGCAGCAGGATTGCGCCCGCTGAAGTAACGCCTGGGTCGTCGCGCAATCGGCGCAACAGGCGCGCGTAGAATTCGCGACGCGTGTTCGTGTCGAACGCTTGGGAGGGAAACAAGCCCGGACCGCGCAGGGTGACATCCATTGTCAGCGCATCACGATTCGCGAAGCCGGCATCGGCAAACGCCACGGAGCGATAGCTCAGAACGAGTAGGACGGCGGTTGCTAGCAGCACCAAGGTCACCGCGGACTGGGCGAGAACGAATAGGTTGCGTGCTCGGGCGACATGGTCTGATGCCGAGGATCGGAGGTCGCCTTCCCTCAATGCGGATTCGAGGCGCATTTTGGAGGCTGCCCATCCAGGCGCCAGCGAGCAGGCGGCAGCGACAAAGGCTGCCGCTCCAGCCGCGAAGCCAAACGAATTCAGGTCCAATGCGGCTTCGGAGAGTCGCGGAATGTCGGCTGGAGGCCATCTCACCAGTGAGCCGATCACGACGTAAGCGATCCCTAGACCGGCGATTGCAGCAATGCCGCCCACGACGGCACCTTCGGCGGCCATCTGGCCATAGATCTGTCTCGGCGTAGCCCCTAGCGCGAGGTGCGTGGCAATCTCGGTGCGACGAGACACTGTGCGCGAGAGCAGCAGGCCTCCCGCACTGATCGCGGCCGCGGCCAGCAAGAGCAGCGAGGCCCCGAGGACGATCCACAAGTGAATCCTTGCCGATCCGGTCCAATAGTTGACCAGCGGCATCACGACGCCCCGTTGCGTGCGCGAGTACGCTTCCGGGAATTCGGTTGCGAGCCGCTCGAATAGAGCGCCAACATCGGCAGCGACCTGTTCGCGCCGGTAGCCGGGCTTGGCGCGCGCCACTGCTTGCAGGAAGGTTGCGCCGCGGCGCTCGACGACTCGCTGCTCGATTCCCAGGGGGACCCAAAGGGCGACTCCCCGAGGGAACTCGACGCCCGGTCCCATGACGCCGATCACGGTATGGCCTTGGCCGTTGAGACGCACCGTGCGGCCGACGATGCCCGGATCGGCCCCCAAGTGATCGCGCCAGGTTCGGTCCGAAATGACAACGACCGGAGGTGCGCCAACCCGTTCGTCGGCACTGGTGAAGTCCCGCCCCAGCCTGGGAGCGACGCCGAGGACGCGGAAAAAGTCGTAAGAAACCGGCGATGCTTCCAGTTGGACAGGCCTGGCCGTCCCGGTCTGCAGCACGCGAGCGTAGCCGTAGAGGGACGTCGGAGTCACAGAGACGTACTCGAAACCCGGGATGCTCTGCTGGAGATCCGCCAACTCGGGATATGCCATTTCCTCGATGTGCGTCCCTGCGAGTGGGTCGGATTTCCAGATCACATAGATCGAATCCTGTTCCGGGAACGGCAGCGGTCGTAACAGAACCGCGTCCACGAGCGAGAACATTGCCACGCTCATGCCGATGCCGAGGGAAAGGGTCGCACTTACCGCGAGGTGGGGGCGTTTGTGGCGCCGGAAGGAGCGAGCAGCGAGTTTGAGGCTATGCGCGAGAGCTTGGGACAATTTGGGCGAATCGATCACTTGGCAGCTGTCTCCTAGCTCGGATTTCCCGGCCGCCAGGCGGGTCTTGGCCGTCCCTTTCGACCTTGTTCGCGGGTTCGCAACAACTCACCGCAGGGTCAGTCGACTAACGTATCGCCCCGGATCTTACCACGGTGCGACCGCAGCCCGTTGCAGAGGGAGTCCCCTTACTACCCGGATAAGATACTCAGCCGCAGGCCCAAACGTCTTTGCAGTTAGATAGTTTAGCCAGGGCTCGCCGCCCGATGGCAATTTCACTTGGGGAGTGAAGTTCTCGCGGCACTTGCAAAGGAGGCGAGGATGCCTGTCGACACAGCCCCGGAGCTGCGCTTGGGAGTCGCGAAGGAGGAGCTGAGCGCTCTGGCAGGTCTGGCTCTGGCGGCCGGCTTGCGGGCGGACGCGGCGACGTGCCGGGCCAGCGGTTTGCGGGCTGTGCCGGACAGTTGGCGGCTGGGCGAGTACCTGGGGCGGATGATGGTGGGGGCACTGGCGGGGCTGGCGGAGTGTGCGCGGATCGTGGGCCGGCGTCTGGTGCCACAGATGACGCGGCGGCGGACCAGCGGGCAGCCTCGCCGCTCCGCCTCACGGCGCATGCGCTGGGCGAACTGGGAGGGGTCCGGATCGGTGTCGCGGCTGGCTGCGCTTTCAGTGACGGCGGTGTAGCTGACCGAAGCCGGATCGCGCACGGGTCGGCCCTTGTCGTCGCGCGACTCGGCGGTCCAAATGACGATCAGCTTGACCTCGCGGGTGCGGGCCGAGCCGTCGGGCTGCTTGCCACCGCGCCCGGTTGTCGCGCCCCTGGGACTCGGCGCGCCTGCCGGCGTAGTGCGCCGTCTGCCCGCAGGGGCGGGCCGGAGTGATCGCTGCGATCCTCGTCGAAGCGCCGTCCGCCCGCCCGCGCGGCCAGTTCCAGGGCGCGCTGCCGGAGGCGGGTCTCCAGCGCCTCGCAATCGACGCCTCGGCGGCCCCGGGAGTTACGAATATCATCCATCCCCAATTGATGTCCTGCACCCAAGGATTTCCCTTCCCTTTGCCTTGCCCCGGGGCCTCTTCGGTGGTAGCGTCGGAACGCGCCATCCCGTTGCTTGCTCCCGCTGGCTGGGACGGCTCTCTCAGTCCATGACAAGGAGGACGCTATGCAAGCGAGAAGAATGTGCCGGCTAGGCACGCTGACGGCCGTGTTGTGCCTGTTCGCCCAGCTGCTGCTGGCCCAGACCGGCCAGTTGAAGGGAACGGTTACTGACAGCACTGGAGCGGTGATCCCTGGTGCCGAGGTGACCCTTGAGAGTGTCGCCACCGGGATCGCCATGGAGACGGTGACGAATGAGGCCGGACTCTACACGTTTCCGCTGCTGCAATCCGGGAGCTACGAACTGAGCGTGCTGAGCGCTGGATTCAAGCCCGTGACGCAAGGCGGCATTGTCATGGAAACCAGCACGGTGAGAACGGTTGACGTCCAGCTTGAATTGGGTGACGTGACAGAGACCGTAACAGTCGAGGCGGCGGCACCTTTGCTGCAAGCGGAAACCTCTACGGTGGGGCAGTTGATCGAACGGACCACCGTGATGAACATGCCGGTGGAGAGTCGTCGCGCAGCTTCGCTGGTCCGATTGACTGGCACCGTGGTGTTTCGCAACGAGGGTGCCGGCGGGGAGCAGCTGCCCTTCTTCTCGATGGCAGGCGGGCGTTCGCGCAACCAGATGTGGCAGCTTGACGGCACTTCCGTCCAGAACTCCACGATCGGTATCGCCCAGCTCGGGCTGAATCCCACGTCCGAGTCCCTCCAGGAATTCAAGGTCGAGATCAACAACCTTTCGGCCGAGTACGGAAGGACCGGCGGGGGATTCATTCTCATGACGACCCGCTCTGGAACAAACGAGTTTCATGGCGCAGCCTACGAGTTCCTCCGCAATGACGCGCTCGATGCGCGGACGTTCTTCGCCGCCGGCAAGGCGCCCCTGCGCTACAACATCTTCGGCGTTTCGGTCGGCGGCCCTGCCAAGAAGGACCGGACCTTCTTCTTCTTCAACTGGGAGGGTGCACGCCGAAGGACCGGGCGGACGTACTCAAGCGATGACATTCCTCATCCGTCCGAGGTGCAGGGTGATTTCTCGAACCGGGTCGACACAACCGTACTGGACCCCCTGACAGGGCAGCCATTCCCGAATCAAGCCATCCCGCAAGCCCGCATGGACCCGCTCGGCCGTCAGTTTGCCGGTTTCTACCCCCAGCCCAACCGCCCGGGCAACGACATCACGCGACGCCCCCGGGACAACTATCTCTTTAACGTCTCCAATCCTCTCGACCAGAACGTCTATACGACGCGAATCGATCACTACTTCGGGCCGAGCGACCGAATTTTCGGCCGATACACCGCCTCGCCCAACGTGGCGGTGAACCTGCCGAGGTTCCCGGTGGAGGTGGCCGATCCCAATGCCGCCAACATCAACAACGACCACGACCAGGTGACTATCGCTTGGGTGCACAATTTCTCGCCCGGAGTTATCAATGACTTCCGGTACAACTGGGGCAACCGGCAGCACATCAACCGGTCGTTCGGCTGGCAGTCAAACAAGAACGGCGAACTGGGCGTCGGGGGCGTAGACCCTTCGTTCTTCGCCAGCATCTTCCCCACGGGGCTCACGCGCCTGGGCGCGGGAAATCATGAGCGGGTCGTTCCGATCGTCAAGACGATTCAGGCGATCAACAACCTCACGTGGATCAAGGGCAGCCACCAGTTCAAGATGGGATTCAACTTCCGCTACTCGCGGTTCCAGGACGAGCAGAACCAGAGGGCCGGCGGGTTCTTCAACTTCAATGACCGCGCGACAGGAGACGGTATGGCCTCGCTGCTGCTGGGCTGGACAACGGGAGCGACGCTGCTTGACAACGAGCCGATCCATCCCCGAACCGACTACATTGCTGCCTTCGTCCAGGACGACTGGAAGCTCACGCCGAACCTGACGCTCAACCTCGGGCTTCGCTGGGCAATGGACACGCCTCGATGGGAAGAGGACAACCAGCAGAGCGGATTCGATACCAGGCCGATCAACCCGGTGTCCGGCACGCCCGGCATTGTGACGTTCGCCGGGCGCGACGGCTACGACAAGTACTCGCATGATTTCGACCCGAACAACTTCGGGCCTCGGTTCGGGTTCGCCTATCGCCCGCAGGACGACCTGGTGGTGCGAGGCGGCTATGGGGTCGTTTTCTATCCGATCTACATCAGCCAGGTTGCGACTCGATTCACCGCCGGATTCAGCAAGCTGGCGTCGTTCTCATCCACTGACGGCGGCTTCACCCCCGCGTTTCGTTTCCAGGACGGACTCCCGCCGCCCCCTCCCGGCGAGGCTCTGGATCATGCATTCGGCGCGGTGCCCCTAGGGTCCCGTCCCCGTTTCTCTCCGGAGTTCCTGCAGGACGACCACAGCAACGGCTACTCGCACCAATGGAACCTGACAGTCCAGAAGCAGCTTCCCGGAAACAGCGTTCTCGAGATTTCGTACCTCGGGAACGTGGGCCATCAGTTGAGCTCCAACATCCTGAATATCAATATGATTCCGCTCGTGAACGGCCGCGGTCCGGAGCGGCAGGACCAGGCGCTGCGGCCTTACCCGCAGTTCAACAACGTCAATCTGGTGTATCCGGACTTCGGCAACTCGAGCTATCACGCGCTGAACACGAAGCTTGAGAAGCGGTATTCGGGTGGCTTGAGCTACTTGATCAACTACACCTGGTCCGCATTCAAGGATGATGTCGAGGCCGCGACGGAATTGGCCGGTGGGGCGGGGAACGGCTACCAGCACATCGAACTGCGCCATCTGGACAAGGCATATTCCGGCAATCACACGCCGCATCGCTTCATCACCAGCATCGTGTACGACCTCCCGCTGGGAAAGGGGAGAGCGGTCGAAATCGGCAACGCCGCGCTCAATCAGATCCTCGGCGGGTGGGGCGTCGGCACGATCACCGAGCTGCGTTCCGGAATCCCGTACGGCGTGGTCGAGCGCACCAATCGGAGCAACACGTTCTCCCACTCGCAACGCCCCAATCTGACTGGCGAGCCGGGCCTGCCGGGGGGACGATCCCGCTCGGAGTTCCTCAGCGAGTTCTTCGACACGTCCGCGTTCGACAGTCCGGGTGTCGGGGTCTTCGGGAACTCGCCGCGAACGCTGTGCTGCGGCCCGGGCTTCATCGGCCTGGACATCTCCGCCCACAAGTGGTTCGACTTCACTGAGCGCGTCCGAATGCAATTCCGGACGGACCTGTTCAACATCATCAACCGCCCCAACTTCGGCAATCCCGGAACGGTCCATGGCCGCGGAGACTTCGGCCGCATCGGCGGAATCCTAGTCGGCTCGACAGGGAGGCAGATTCAATTCTCGCTGCGAGTGGAATTCTGACCGCCGGCTGGCTGAGATCGCGGTTCGGGAAGAGACTTAGTAACTCTGGTAGCGGCGCGAGCGCGTCCGGTGCCCACGGCTGCGACAATTTGGCGCAGGGCCGGTTGTGCCGGCCGGATAGAGGAGCTTTCGAACTATGTCGCCCATCACACGTCGGACATTCGTGCAGGCTGGAGCCGCAGGCGCTGCCGCCCAGATTCCGGCTGCCTCTCGACCAAACGTTCTGTTCATCATGCTGGATCAGTGGCGGTTCGACTGCCTCGGCGCCAACGGCAATGGGATCATCCAGACCCCGAACCTGGACTCCCTTGCTGCTCGCTCGGCCAACTTCACCCAGGCGTGCGCCCAGGCTCCCGTGTGCGTCCCCTCGCGCCTCAGCTTTTTCACAGGTCGCTACCCGCATTCGCACAAGAACCGGGTGAACTACACGCCGTACCGGCAGCCGGAGCCCATGATTCAGAGCCTGCTCAAGGCATCCGGCTATGCGACCGGCTCTGTCGGCAAGTTGCACTTCAATCCGCCAACCGCAGAACACGCGCGGTCGACCGGTTTCGACAAGGTGCTTCTCGATGATGGCATCGCTCGCACCGACCAATACTCCGACTACGTCAAGTGGAGAAACGGTGCGGACCCGCATGCGTCCGTTCACTATCAGAGGACAGCTGACGATATTCCTCCCGGACGAAATCCGTTTCGGGCGGTCATCGGAAAAGAATTCACTCCAACGGCTTGGACCGGTCGCGAGACCCGCGGCGTCCTGCAAACGTTGGTCTCTGATGAGCGGCCGTTCTTCTTGTTCTCCTCGTACTTCAAGCCGCACTCACCGCACACCATCCCAGAGCCCTATGACGCACTTTATGACGAGGCGGACATACCTTTGCCGGAAGTCGTGGGGCTGGATTACATCCAGCGTCTTCCGCTTCCGGTGCAGAAAATGATCCTGCGCGGGACGCCTCGGTACAACATGGACCGGCAACGTCTCCTGTGGATGTACCGGAGCTATTTCGGGGATATGACGTGGCTCGATGAAGAGGTGGGCGCGACGCTCAGGGAACTTGAACGTTCGGGGCAGACGGAGAACACCATCATTGTCGTCACGACGGACCACGGCGACCAGATGCTCGAGCACGGGCTGTTCGGGAAGAACGTCTTCTTCGAGGGCTCTGTCAGGATCCCTCTACTGGTGAGCTGGCCTGGACGCATTAGGCCGGGGGTGTGCTCGGAATTGGTCGAGTCGGTCGACGTTCTTCCGAGCGTGCTCGAATTGTGTGGATTGCCCGTCCCGGATCACGTCCAAGGGCGCAGCTTCGGTCCCCTGATCGCCGGCGACAGGAGTCTTTACCGGCCCCGCACGGCTCAGTTTTCCGAGAACATCATGCCCGAAGTCATCACCAACGGCGACGAGGGTTACTTCTTCGCTCCAAGCGAGGGCGTCGGCGGAGTACGCCACCCCGACGCCAAGATGATCCGAACCCATCGCTGGAAGATGAACTACTACGTGGGCCATGGCGGGGAGCTGTACGACTTGGAGCAGGACCCGGGCGAATGGACGAATCTGTACGACGACCCGGCTTATCGGGACATCGTCCGGGATCTGAAGGGGAGGTTACTGGACTGGCTGATTACTGCAGACGAGAACGATCAGATCGCCCGTCGGTGGCTGATATAAGGCAGCCGCCTCGATGCGCCGCCCGACCGGCGCATCGGTAGCCCCCCTAGCTCAGGGCGTCGCTCTGCACGTGCCGGCGATTCGCTGGTGGGCTAGCCCGCTCTCGCCCCCATCCAGCCCACGGCCTCTAGCACGGGGGAGGGAGGTTTCCTCCTCCTGAGACCCCCGCGCCCAACCAGCCAAGATCACACTCTCCCCACTCTCTGTCCTCCTCCGCATTTCATCTCCTTCTTGGGTTGGAAAAGACCCCCTTAGTCGGCCCGCCCTCGGTCCGCCGTTGGTCTGAGCTAACATGGCAGCCCATATGGACTACGCACGCATGTTCTCGCTTCAAGGGCGCACTGCACTGGTTGCGGGCGCCAGCCGGGGCATTGGATTGGCGATTGCCCGGGCCGTCGCAGCTCAGGGAGCGCACACCGTCTTGGCTGCACGCTCGACTGACGCCTTGGAGGGCGAAGTGCGGATCCTGCGCGAGGCAGGCTTGTCTGCCGAGTCCCTCCGGCTGGACGTCACGGACAACGAGTCCATCGACTCTGCCGCGGCCGCCTGCCCCGACGCGGACATCTTGTTCAATGTCGCCGGCACGAACATCCGCAAGCGATTTCAGGATTACGCTCCCGAGGAATACGAGCGCATCATGCAGACGAACCTGCACGGCATCGTGCGTCTCACCAGGGCGGTCGGATCACGCATGGTCGAACGGGCTCGGGGCGGCAAGATCGTGCATATTGGCAGCCTGATGTCCGTCTTGGGACTGCCGTACTTGTCGGTCTATGCGATGACCAAGAGTGCCTTGGCTGGCCTCACGCGTGTGTTGGCGGCGGAGTGGGCGCATGCCGACATCCAGGTCAACTGCATTGCGCCGGGCTTTATCCTCACAGACCTCAATCGCGACATGTGGCAGCCCGAGCAAATGAAGGCGTGGCTTGACGGGGTGCAGGCCAATCCGCGCCTCGGCACGCCGGACGATATCGCCGGACTGGCCGTCTTTCTTGCCAGCCCGGCTAGCGACTATATCACCGGTCAGGTGATCGCCTCCGATGGCGGCTACACCACAACGGCCAAATGGCCGTTCGAGCCTATCCGCTAGTACCGTGCCTGCGAGTTGCGGCGCGCTGGCGGGCGGGGCGGCTACAAGGTCTCGCCTCGGACCAAGTCCTCGCGTGTCTCGCGGTTGCGCACGATGCGGAAGGCATCGCCGTCCACCAGCACTTCGGCAGCGCGCGGGCGAGAGTTGTAGTTCGACGCCTGCACGAAGCCGTAGGCGCCGGCAGTAGCGACTGCCAGCAGGTCCCCGGTGGAGCAAGCCGGCAGTTCTCTTCCGGTGGCGAGAAAGTCGCCGCTCTCGCAGACCGGCCCGACCACGTCGCATTGGAACCCGGCTCCGTGATTCTCGGCTACGGGCAGGACCTCATGGTGGGCGCTATACAAAGCTGGCCGCAGCAGGTCGTTCATCGCACCGTCCACTACCAGGAATGTCTTGCTGCCGACCTGCTTGCGCACCAGGACCGAGGTCAGCAAGGCGCCGGCTTGGCCCACAATGGACCGGCCGGGCTCGATGCCCAGCTCGAATCCGCTGCCCGCGAAGGCCGTGCGCAGCTTCCCGCAATAGCCTTCGATCGATGCGCTGGGCTGGCCCTGTTCGTAGCCGACCGCCAGGCCGCCTCCCAAATCGATCGTGCGGATAGGCACCCCGCGCTTTCGCAGCCGAGTCGCCAAGCCCAGCATTTGGCTCAACACCTCGTCGAAGACCGCCGTGTCGAAGATCTGCGAGCCGATGTGGCAGCTTACGCTCGTGAACCGCAGGGGAGACCACTTCGCCGCCTCGTCGTAGAGCGACTCGGCGGCCTGCAGCCCGATCCCAAACTTGTGTTCGCTGAGCCCCGTCGAAATGTACGGGTGGGTCTTGGCGTCGATGTCAGGGTTTATGCGCAGGGCAACGGCGGGCCGTGCCCCGATGCGAACCGCGACCTCGCGCAGCAAGTCCAGCTCTTGCTCCGACTCGCAGTTGAACGCACCGATGCGCTGCTCAACTGCGTACTCGAGTTCGGCTGCCGTCTTGCCGACACCCGAATAGACCACGGCCGAGGGGTCCCCGCCGGCGCGCAGCACACGGTAGAGCTCGCCGCCGGAGACGATGTCGAATCCCGCGCCTTCGGACACAAGCAGCGCCAGCACTGCGAGCGAAGAGTTCGCCTTGACCGCGTAATGGATCTGGTGCGGCGCATCGGCCAAGGCGCGTTCGTAGGCGCGGTAATTGTCTCGGATGGCGCGGGCCGAATAGACATAGGTTGGCGTGCCCGCCGCCCGGGCGACAGCGCTCAGGGCCGTGCTCTCGCAGTGGAGTTGGCTGTCCTGATAGCGAAACTCTTGTAAGGGCATGGCTCGGCGTCCTCCGCGGGTTTCACTGTGTTAAGCGCATGACGATCGCCGTCCGGTCGTCGGCTTGCGCCGCGCCCGCGCTGAAGAGCCCGACGTCAGCGAAGACCCGTTCAAGGATTGTCTCGGCCGATTCTGCGCGGTTGGCGTCGAGGATCTGTCGCAGGCGTTGTTCGCCATAGGCCTCGTCATTTTCGTCAAAGCTCTCGGTGAAGCCGTCCGACACGCTCACCACGAGATCACCGGGCTGCAAGGCCAGCCTCACGTCTGCATACCGTGCATCGCGAAACAAGCCCAGCGGGATGCCGGACAATTCCACGCGCGTCAGTTGGCCTCGACGGTAGACATAGGGGTAGGGCAGGCCCGCCCCGGACAGCACGAGCGCCCTCTCGCCGGGATGCCACTGGGCATACATGGCAGCCAGGAAGGTGGTGCCCAGATTGCGATCCAGCAGCGCCTCGTTAGTGCTCCTGAGAGTCTCTGCCGGGGAGATGTTGGCGTGCGCGGCCGAGCGCAGCAATCCGCTCGCTAATGCCGCGTAGAGCGCCGCTGCGGCTCCCTTGCCGCTGACATCGCCATTGAGGATCCCGATCATGCCGTCGTGCTGGTAAAAGTCGTAGAAATCGCCCGAAACGACGGCTGCCGGTTCGTTTCTGGCGGCGATGTCGAGTCCTTCGGAACATAGGCGCCCTTTGGGCAGCAGATGGCGCTGCAGGGCGCGGGCGGCGGCCAGATCGTCGGCCAGCCGCGATTCGTTGCGAGCCTTCTCCTCGTACAGCCGGGCATTCTCAATGGTCGCCGCCACTTGTGGGGCCAGCAGCATCAGGGTGTCGAGATCGTCCTTGCTGAACCCTGCTGGCGTGACGCTCTCCAAGTCCAGCACACCGGTAACTTCGCCCTTGAGCATCAGCGGGACCGCCACTTCCGACCGGATGTCGGCCAGCGACTCGATGTAGCGCGGGTCTTGGGACGTGTCCGGCGCCAACACAGGCCGCTCGGTGGCCGCCGCCGTGCCCACCAAGCCGTCGCCGACGGGGATGTCCCGCCAGTGGACTTGTTCTTGGAACTTGACGCCGAAATAGTGCCGCAGCAGCGGCCGTTGCGGATCCTTGAGGTATATCGCCAGCACGTCGTAGCGGATCAGGGTCCGCACGATGCCGGCGATCTTCTCCAACAGATCGTCTAGGCGAAGAATACTGGAATATTCTTGGGCGATCTGGTGCAGTGTTTCCAAGGTTGAGCGCTGCTTTTCCTGCGCGTGGTACAGCTGGGCGATATCAATGGCGAGCGAGAAGCGAGACGCCACCAGTTCGAGCAGGTCTGAAACGCGACTGTCAAACGCATGCGGGTCTGCCGATTGCAGGTCGACCACGGCGACTAGGCGATCGCGCGCTACCAGGGGCACGGCCAGCTCACTGCGCACGGAGTCGACCACTCGCAGGTAGGCCGGTTCAAGATTGACATCGTCTACAAGTACCGTCGCCCTTGTCCCCGCCGCCCGACCGGTCAGGCCGGAACCGGGTGGAACGCGTAGCGACTGTACCAGTTCGTCAGGGAATCCGACCGAGTGGGCGATCCGTAGGTGCCCGTCTTCGGTAGGAAGCATTAATGCGTACAACTCGTAGTCGACGATCTTCCGGACGAGCTTGGATAGCTCTGCTAGCAGAGCCTCGAGGTCCAGCGAATTCGCGGCTGCCGCTTCCGATGCCTCCAGTAGGATGGCGATTGCGTCGGTGCTATTTCTGCTCGCGGCCAAGGACGCGGCTGGCGTAGTGATCTGGGCCATGGTCGCGCTTGGCATGCCCGAGGCAGAACTGCCTCGTTCGCATTGGGCAGCGCCGCGAGGGCGGGGTGAACGGCGGCGCTGCCGAGCTGTCTTCAGATTAGCCCAATCCGCTGTGATAGCAAGGGTTCGGGAGCGTGTGAGGTCACTGGTCCTGATAAGCCAACGAGGCACCCGCAAACTTCAATCTGATTCCCTTCCGCATTCTCTGCAGCCGGTAGGTGTGGATCGATGGGTTGTAGATTGCCGGCCTTGGGCCGGTGGGCAGCCTCACGAGTAGTTGTCGCCGGACAGAAGGTTGTCCAGCATTCAATGGAGCGGCTGCTAGGTTGGCGGCCCCGCCCAGGCGGGCTCAGGTCTTGGGGGCCGGGGATGTAGGTCCTAGGGGGTCAGGAACTCCAATCCACTGCTGGACTCTACCCGAGTCGCGCCCGCCGCCAGCAGAGCTTGTGCCGCGGAAGCCGTCTCGACGCCACCGGATGCGACGACTTCCAAATCGTCTCCGAGCGTTTGGCGCATGAGTTCGACGTGGCGCGGCTGGGTTGGCTTGGCGCATGTTCCTGTAGCGCTGGCGACCGCCGTCGCGCCTGCCAGCTTGGCCACAACACAGGCCTCAACCCCTTGCCGCTCGCTCAATAGCGGCAATTCGAGGATCACGTTCAAGAGAGCTTGCCGGCACTCGGCGACTTGCGCAACGGCCCGGATGTCGATGAACGCCGCGTCCAGGTCGCCTGCGCGAAGAGCCCCAATATCAGCGACCATCCAAAGCTCTTGGACGCCCAACCGCAACAGGAGCTGGGCCTCGGCGCACTTGGCCGGAGTTAGCGTCGCGCCGTGCGGATAGCCAACGTAGGAGGCCACCCGAGAGCGGGTGCTCGCCAATCTGTGCACCGCTAGCGCGGCCCATCTCGGCTGCACGCATACAGAGCGGAACCCCGCTGGCCGGGCTGCCTGCAAGAAGCGCTCCACTTCCGCCCGCGTCACATCGGGCCGCTGCAATGACAGGTCGAGCGCACGGGCAAGCCCGGTTGCGGACACCACTGCCGGTGCCGGAGCGCTGGCATGGCCATCGCAGGCACAGGCCGGTCCGGCATCGGCGCTGGACACGGCTAACGCGATTTCCCGCGCCAGTTCAGCTCGTTCTGCGTCGGTCATCGGCCGCCCTCCCATTGTCACCGGCCTGTCGGTGGCGGTGCAAGCCGGCCTGACTCCGGCCATGGGCCAGCGGCAACGTGAGGGAGGGCCAAGAAACACTTGCAAACCGTGCTGCCATCTGCTTCAATAAGCGGCAGAGAAGCGCTTGGCTAGGCCGCTCTGCGGGCTGGCTGGGCTTGCGGTGGAAAATACGTGGATAAGCGACTCAAGCAGCTCATCAAGCGCCTAGGACACGCGATTGACGAATCTCTATCCGAATCTGAAGCGATCGCCGAGGTGATCGGTGACATCAAGAAGGAAGGTTACGACGTGCTTCTAGTGCTCGAGGCGACCATCGGCTTCAGCCAAAGGGACGTCAAGGCCGTTGATGGAGTAGCCGACCAAGCGACACCCAAGGACTTAGACTCTAGCCTGACGCCCCAAGACCAGCAGTTCCTCAAAGCCTTGAGCATCACACTTGAGAAATGAAAAGTAGTATGTGTCGCACTGCCGGGGCTAGTGTTATATCGAGGCTGAGTGAATTTGCGGCGTTGCCAGCGCCAGTCGCGCCCGACGGTTGTTGCTACCTGCTTTGAGCCGAAGGGCGACAGAGGAGAATCGAATTGCCAGAACACAGAAAGTTCGCTGTATTCATTGACTACGACAACATCTCCATCGGCATCAAGACCTCGCAGCACCGTAACTTCCGGTACGAGCACGTCTTGAATTGGATCCGCTCCCGCGGGGAGGTTCTCACGCAGGTGGCCTACGGTAGCTGGAGCCGCCATGCCGATGCCAGGCAGGTCCAGAGCAAGCTGGCGGCGCACGGTGTGCGCATGGAGCATCTAGAAACCACTCCGAGCGGCGGCAAGAACGGAGCCGATATTGCACTGGCGCTCGAAGCGCTGGAATTGGTCTTCACTCAAGAGCATATCGATGCTTTCTGCATTGTCAGCGGCGACAGCGATTTCCTGCCGCTCGTACACAAGCTCAAGCGCCACGACAAGCAGGTTTATATCTGCGCCGCCCAGGATACGATCAGTACCAACCTGCGTCGCAACTGTAGCCAGTTCATCAGCTACGAAGACCTGCTTCGCGCCTCGGCGGGCCGCGAACCGGGTGCAAGCCGCCCGGAGCGGTCGGCGAGGCGCAAGCCTCGCTACGAACCGCTCGAGAGGGCGCTGCCGTACGTCAGGGAGGCGATCCGTGACATGTTGCATCACGGTGAAACGCCACTCATGAATGAGCTCTCCGATCACATTGCCTATCGTGAGCCGGGCCTGGACCCGCGCAGCTTCAGCTGCGAGACATTCAAGGAGCTGATCTACCGCATGCTCGAAGCCGGCTATCTGTGGAAGCAGCCGATCGGCTCGAACATGTTTTGCGTGGCAGTCTCTGACGGGTATGATGATTCGCCGTCGGGCCGATTCGAGCGCTCGCGCAGGTCCGACCGGCCGCGCGAACCGCAACCCCAGTCTAAGCTTGAGGCACCGTGGGGTGTTGAACTGTCCGGGCAACCTGTGGGGCCGCCGCGGGCCTCCGAGCCCCGCGGGCGCCGGCCGGAGCCCGAGCGTCCGGGCCAGCGGGAGCCGCCTGCGCCCGAAGTGGCGCTACCGCAGGGAAGTGCCCTTGAGGCCGTCGTTTCGGCACTGGAGGAAGCCATTCAGCGCATCAAGAAGGATGACCGAGTAGCAGAGCTGGGACTGGTGTACGAGGCTGCCTTGCGGATTGATCCCAAATTCAGGTCGCACTGCTCGCGCCGGAGAGCATTCCAACCGTTGCTTGAGGGATTGGTGCGCAAGGGCTTGTTCACCCTCTCCGAGCAGGACGGCTTGCTGGTTGTCGATTCCCTTGGCCCGGTCAAAGGGTCACCCTTAGCCGAAGGGCTGCCTGCCCGTCCCGAAGCGGATGCTTTACGTCGAGCCAAGCCGGAGGCGGCAGCGCAGAGAGCCTCGGCTCAATCCGCCGCAGCGGGGCCTAGGACGAGAGCGCAACCGCTGAGGGTCCAAGCGGTCAGGAAGGCGCGGGCTGCGACGTCGGAGCCCGCCGGCCCAGCTCTTGCGCCGCGCCGGGGTGTCGATTTGGAGTTCAACGTCAGCGGTCCGGTGGCGGATGCGCTCGCACTGATCGTCCCGGTTCTGCGTGCAAACAAGGATCTAGTCGGCCCCGGGCTCAGCCGTGCCGAACTCAAGGATGCCGTGCTGGCGGTCCAGCCGGACTTCAAATGCACGCAATACGGCGTCAGGACATACCGAGACCTGTTCTCCCGAGCTCGCAACGAGGGCTTGCTGGAAACTCGTGACGAAGACGGGCAAGGAACGCGCTACTTCGGCACCGAGCGCCTCTCGGAAGTGCCGTTGTCGGACCTGTAGCGGAGGTCGTCGTCGGGCAGCGGCTTGGCGCCCGCGCTATAGGGTATGCGTGACCTTCGAGAGCATCCGTGGGTGGTCGGGGTCGAGGCCCTTGCTGGCGGACAGGTGACCGGCGAATAGCTGTGCCGGGATGATCATCGGGACGGCGGAGAGCAGGTCTCGGGGCAGGCTGGGACTCGATGGCGGGATTTCGCCCACCTCGATCCTGTGCCCGCTTGGCAGCGACTGCACGGCCGGCCGCGGGCCGAAGCAGACGGTGTCGGCACGACTGGCTCGGAGCCGCGCTAGCAGGGCCTTGGTCTGTTCGAAGGTCGGGCCGGCAGGGCAGAATGCGAACACAGGAAACTGCTCGTCGACTATGGCGATAGGGCCGTGGGCGAAGTCGGCTCCCGAGAATCCGGTGGCGACAACGTAGCTTGTCTCCATCAGCTTGAGAGCAAACTCGAAGCCGTTGGCGTAGTTGAAGCCGCGGCCGATCACGACGGCATGCGCCATGTCTCGGAAGCGGTATGCCAATCGTTTCACCGATTCCTCGCTCTCCAATTGGGCGGCCACGGCACCAGGAAGCCGCTTGAGGTCGTCTTCGACAATCCCAGCGCCGAGTGCTCGGCCCAAACAGTACAGCATGCCCAGCTGCGCCGTATAGGTCTTGGTCGCGGCGACGCTTTCCTCCTTCTCGGCCCGGGTCACGAGTGCCTCGTCCGCCAGGTGCGCCAGCGTGCTATCTGCTTCGTTTGTGATGCCGATGCAGAACGCTCCCAGCGACTTGGCTGTTTCGACATAGCCGTTGATGTCGGTGGATTCGCCCGATTGGGAGATGCCGATTACCAAAGCGTCCTTGGGCAGGGAGAGGCGCTGGTACAGCGTTGCAACGGACGGCGCGGCAAGCAGTGTTGGCAGGCCGAGCGTGATCTCGAACAGGTAGCGACCGAAGATCGCGGCGTTGTCGGAAGTGCCGCGAGCCACGATCACAGCAAGCTCGGGACGCTGTCGCGAGAATCGCCTAGCCAGCCGTGCAAGCGCTTCCGGCGGCTTGCCCAAGATGCGCTCCAGCACCTCGGGCTGCTGCCGGATCTCCTCGAGCATGATTGACATACGGCGTTTCGGCCAAGGCGTCGGCCGCGCCGACGCCGGTTGGGCTCGACAACTAGGCCAACGCTAGGACCGGCTCGGTCCTATACGTGACATGTTGCCATGCCGCGCTTGGCTAGGTACTTCTGATGGTAGTCCTCGGCAAGGTAAAACGACCGGCTGCGCTCGACCGCGGTAGCTATCGGCCGCTGGAACTTGCCGCTTGCCGCGAGGAGCCGCTTGGACTCCGCAGCCGCCTCGAGCTGATCATCGTCCTCACAAAAGATCACCGAGCGGTACTGGTATCCGCGGTCGGGGCCTTGCCGGTTGACCTGTGTTGGGTCGTGGCACGCCCAGAAGGCGTCAAGCAGGGTCGCATAGCTGACGCGCCGTCCGTCGAACTCCACGCGGACCACCTCGGTATGCCCTGTGTCACCCGCGCAGACGTCCCGATACGATGGGTCCGGCAGATCCCCGCCGGCGTAGCCGACGCAGGTGGAGGTCACGCCGGGCACGTTGCCGAAAGCGGCCTCCACGCCCCAGAAACAACCGGCACCGAATGTTGCGATCTCCATGTTCAGCTAGACTCCTTGCCTTGGCGAGCCGGTTTCGGCGGCGAGTGCGCCGCACGGATTGGCCGGCCCGCGTTCCGGGCTCAGTTCTTCAACACGCTCAAGTGCTCCTTGTAGCTCGAGCGGGCGGCGATGAAATCCGAATGATCCAGCCGCAATTCCTTGCTGATCGCCCGGATCTCGTTGTCTTCCGAAACGCTGATCGAGTGGTCCGAGGACGACACCGCGAACAGGCAGTGCAGCAGGGCTTGCTTCTGGGTGCGCGTCGCGACCCGGTTGAATTCCTGAGTGACGACGAAGTTCTCGGTGGCTCCGAACAGCTTGTGTTGTGCCTTGGCGATCTGCACCACCAGCGCGGCCTGCTCTTCCGGCAAGCCGCCCACGCGCTCCACGATGCGCTCCATCTCGGCTATCTCCTCGGCGCTGATGTCGAAATCGGCGTTGGCCACGCGGCCTAGGATAAAGGCGAAGGCGGCGATGTACTTCGCCTGTGCCTCGGGCAGCTTGTCGATAGCCTGGCTGATCCGTTGCACGGTGTCGGAATCGCGCGCGGACTGGGATTGCTGCTTCGGCGGCGATCGGAAGAAGTCAAGAATAGCCATCGCAGTCTGCCAGTGTGCTTAACAGCTTACCAAGCTGGGCATCCTGCCCCCATCCGGCCCAGTCCGCGCACTCTGCGCCACCGAGCTAGCGTCGGCCGCGGCGCGAGCCGGCCCGTAGTAGCGCCGCTTGGATGGCCTGCTCGGCCAGCGGGGCCATGATCTTGTAGCCCTCGGTGTTGGGGTGCAGGCCATCGTTGGCGAGATCTTGGCGCAGCCTGCCCGCCTCGTCGACCATGGCGTCGTGGTAGTTGAGATAGCCCCAGCCCTTGGACTTGCACAGCGCCGCCAGCCAGCGGTTGAGCTGCATGATGCGCGTCGGATCCCGGTAGGGCGTGCGCAGGAAGCGCGGGTTCGCGTCCTTGTGGTAGTCGCTGACCGGCAGTATGGAGGCCATCACGGGGATAATGCCGGCAGCCTCGGCGAGCAAGCCGATGGCCTCCAGATTGTGTCGGATGGCGTCATCGGGCACGCCCCGCGCCAAGTCGTTCGTGCCGCCTAGCAGCACCATCGCGCTCGGCTGGAGATCGATCACGTCGGGCTTGGTGCGTCCCAGCATCTGGCCCGTGATCTGCCCGCCGATGCCGCGATTGACGTAGGCCTTGCCCGCGAAGTACTGGTTCAGCCGCCAACCGTCGGTGATGGAGTCGCCCAAGAACACCACGCGTGGATTGCTAGGGTCGGCGGCGCCGACCATCCGGTTGGCATCCGCATACCTGCGCAGGTTGTCCCTGTCGGAGCCGAGCACCTGTTCCTCCCGCAATGCCAGCGTGGCCCGAAAATGGGCCTCGAACCTCTGGATGCCCTCGCGGAGCTGGGATAGCTGGCGTGCGATGTCCTCCGAGAATTCAGCCGACTTGGGCAGGGTGTCGGACAACTGCAAGTAAGCCTTGGCATTCGTCAGCATCCTGTACAGCACGCCGGTGTGATCGCGGCTGGGCGTGGTGCGCAAGGTGTTCACGCCCTGCCGGAAGTTCTCCTGCAGAGGCGCTCCCGCCCGGGAGAGTTCGGGAATCACGATGCGCGTCGCTTCTAGCAGGTCTGTGATGCGGTCCATGAGTTCCGCGGCTTGGCGTCCGTTGAGCCTGTCCGACGACTGGCCCAGGACGGATGGCGGCGCACACAGCGCCAGTGCCGATAGAACAGTGAGAACGAATCGCTGCATGCGTCTCAGTCTACTGGCATCAAGTCAATAGGGGGACGAGCTGGCGGTAGACGGCCTCGGCCGACCACGCCTGCATTGACGGGCTGGGTTCGCTCGTCCGCTTGTAGGTGGTACCTGCATCGGGGACACGCAGCACAGTGATGCTCGGCCCGTAGGGCCCGTTGCGGGCCGGATCGGTAGGACCGAAGATCGCCACGCCGGGCCGACCCAGCGCCGCGGCTAGGTGTAGCGGGCCGCTGTCCACGCCCAGCACTGCCGCCGCCCGGCGCGTCGCACCGACCAGTTGCGAGATCGTGGACGGATGCGTTAGCACCGCGCCCTCGGGTGCAGCGTCGCGGATGGCGTTGGCATAGGCCTCTTGGCCGGGACCGCAGTCGACGACGAGCGGCAGGCGGTGCTCGATCCACAATCTCGCCGCTAGCGAGCTGTAGTGGCCCCGCGGCCATTGCTTGGCACCCCAGCCGGCTTGCGGGCTGGCCAGCACATAGCGCTCGGGCAAGCCGTCGCGCGCTTCGCCCGGAGGCAGGGCAAAGCAAGCCTCCCGCGGCGGCGCGCTGCCGGTCGCCAGCGCCGCGAGCTCCCGGTAGCGATCGACCACGTGGGTGCCGCCCGCTCCAAGGCGGCGGTCGTAGAGCAGGGCGGCGTGCGGTTCGCGCAGCAGGTAGTGGTCCAGCCCTGCGAGGATCTTGGGGCTGCAAGCCGCCGCAACTGCCGCCGACTTGATCAGGCCCTGCATGTCCAGCGCAAGGTCGAACCTTTCCCCTCGTAGCCCCTTGAGCGTTCTGGCGGCCTTCCCGCCGAATCCGGATTTAAGGTTGAGCCATTGGCGCAGCGGGACGCTAACGAGTTCATCGACGCTAGGGTTTCCCACCAGCAACTCCCGCCAGCGGCTGTCTACGGCCCAGACGATCTTGGCACCGGGCAGGCCCCGCCGCAGGTCGGCGACCGCCGGCAGAGTTTGAATGATGTCGCCCATGGCCCCGAAGCGCACCAGCAGGACGCGCTTCGGGGAACCGCTAGCTGCCTTGGGTAGCAACGACATGGCGGACTACGTCGCAAGATTGTTCGGCATCGACGTCGAACGCTGGCTCGGCCCCGATTCTGGAAACGATCGCGTCTGCCTCGGAAGTGTCCGTGATGCAGACAAGGTCCACGCAGGCAAGGGCGGCGACCATTTGAGCCCGGTCGTAGGCGGGCAACGGAGCCGAGCGACCCGCGGTCTCGCGGTAGACCAGCACCAATAGCTTGCGGTCCGCGCGCCCAGCCCGCTGGAGCAGCCTGCAATGCTCCGCAGTCAGGACATCGAACCATCCCTTGGCTGCGCGTACTTGCCCACCGGACAAGGCCAGCTCGCTAGGTTTAACAATCTTCGTGCGCGTGTCCACAAAGCCGTCCTGAAAGCCAGATTCCACCATAGCGCCACTAGCAGGGCGGGATCGATTCGGACTCCGGCCCGCGCTTCTTGGATATGATTGGGCAGGTTGCCATCGTGCCCAGAATGATCACCGGACCATCACTTGCCCGCGGGCTCGTTCTTGTCTCGGCCCTGGTTGCGGCTGTTCCGCTCGGAGCCGCTGAAAGGTTCCGAATCCTGTTCGGGGGAGCCGACCAGGCGATTGCTGATTGGAGCGGCTCGCTGGCAGCTGCGGCCGGCTCGGCGGAGATCGTCGCCGCGCATCACTTCGGGCCCGAGGAATCGTTCGACCAGTCTAGCTGGGGGTGCGGCAACCAGTGGGACGGCCGGCTTCAGATGGAGCCCAAGGACCAAGCCGCCTTTTCTCCGACCCGCTGGAAAGGCGTAGTCGTTGACGTCGAAGGCGGCGATGCTGCCCGCATCTCAATCCAGACGGCTCAGGGCGAGGCCGAATTCCGCCCCAGCCAGGTCCGCTACCAAGAACCGCTGGAACGGTTGGACGGGCGGATCCGGGTCGAGCGCGTACCGATGGCACGTCGTATGTCCGAAGGTATGGCCGACGATGACTACCCAGCAATCGCGATTGGGCCTGACGGGCGTGTATGGGTCGCATGGATTGCCTTCCAAGATGGCGCGGATACCATCCAACTTCGTTCCTCTCCCGACGGCGAGTCGTGGGACGAGACGATCGAGCTCGCTCCTGCGGGCGACTACTACCAGGTTTCGCTGATCTCCACCAAGCCCGGCGCCGTGACGGCGGTGGCGTCGGCGATCCGCGACGGGGTGGTGCTGCTGTATCAGGCCGATTACGAGTTGGGCGGCACGGCCTCGGGCCGCGCTCTCACTGACGGCCCCGGACCGGACACGTTCCCGCGCATGGCGGCCGCGTCAAGCGGTGACGTATACCTTGTCTATCAATCCGGTGCCAGCGGCAACACCGACATATCGCTGATGGTGCGTCGCGGCGGCCGTTGGGAAGCCCCGATCAAGGTCACCGAGCATCCCGCCAACGACTGGGAACCCGCCCTCGCGCTGAACTCGCGGGGAGAGCTCGCGATCGCTTGGGACAGTTACCGCCACGGCAACTACGACGTCTTCTTGCGGCGGCTCGTCTCCGGACGGTTGCAGCCGCTCGAACGCATCACGGCCAGCGAGGATTTTCAGGCCCATGTCAGCTTGGCCTATGACCACCGCGACCGGCTCTGGATGGCTTGGGACAACGGCGGTGCGAACTGGGGTCAGGACCACTACGGCATCAACGGAATCCATCGTGGCGAGAGCGGGTTGTATTTTCACCGCCAGGCACAAGTGCGGGTGCTCGACCGCGGGCGCATCGTCAAGCCAGTCCCGCCCATCGACCAGCGCTTCCCGCCCAGCCCGATCACCGGCAGTTGGATGGCGCTCGGCTTGGACAGCGCCCGCCAGACCTACACCGAGTATCCAATGCTGCAGGTCGACGGCAAGGGCCGCGTCTGGGTGATCCTGCGCACGCGCACGCTTGGTCGCGCCAACCCCCCGCCCGTGGCGGCACGCTCGATCTTCCCCTATTGGGACTACAAAGTCACGATGTTCGATGGTCACGGCTGGACGCCGCCCGTTTGGATTCCGTTCTCCGACGGCCGCAACGAGCAGCGCCCGGCGGCGGCCGTGGACCGCTCCGGGGACTTGTGGTTTGTCTCTCAGACGGACGGCAAGAGCTACCCCGCCGACTCGGATCGCTTCTGGAAGTACGACGTCTATGCCGGCAAGCTGGCCCTGGCGCAGGCTCCCGCCGGGGCCGTCGCCGACGAGTACTTCGTCGGGACCGATGATCTAGCAGCTCCCGAGCCCGTGAACGACCTGGTCCCCGAAGCTGTCACGCCGCTGTGGAAGACCTACCAAATGGACGCGGGCGGGGAGAAGTACCACCTGGTCTGGGGCGACTTGCATCGCCACACGGACCTGTCCTTCGACGGCTACAGCGATGGCAGCCTGTACGACTGCTACCGCTATGCGATCGACGTGGCGAAAATGGACTTCCTCGGCCCGTCCGAGCATGTGCTGCCCGAGAAGGCCGACACCCCCTACATGTGGCGCATGGTGGACAAGGCGGTGGACGTTTACAAGATCCCTGGCGTGTTCTACCCGGTGCTCAACTACGAGCGCACCGTCGCCTACCCGGACGGGCACCGCAACATCGTCTGGCGTGGGCGCGGCTACGATCCCATCCGGATCAAGCCCGGAGACCGCGCGATCGGCGTCGCCGAGGACGACACGCTGCAGCTGTGGCGGCAACTCTTGGACGGCGGTCGCCCGAAAGCGATCAGCATCCCCCACACGCCGGCCACGCAAATGGGCACCGATTGGCGCTACAACGACGAGCGCGCCGAACGCTTGGTGGAGATGTTCCAAGGCAACCGCGACTCGTACGAGTACCTCGGCGCGCCGCGCAGCGCGACCGCGGAGCGAATCGTGGTCGGTGGCTACATCACTTCAGGGGACATGCGCCCCAAGGGCTTCATCTGGAATGCGCTGGAAAAGGGCTATAAGATGGGCTTCATCGCGAGTTCTGACCACCGCTCCACGCACATGTCGTACGCAGTGGCCTACACGCCGGCCCGGACCTACGCAGACATTTGGGACTCGCTCTACGCACGGCGCACCTATGCGGCTACGGAAAACATCATCGTCGACTTCCAGAGCGGCGGGCATGCGATGGGCGAGGAGTTTGCCGCCAACTCGCCACCCCGGTTCGACGTGCGCGTGATCGGCACGGACACGCTCCAGCAGATCGACATTATCAAGGACAACACGTTTGTCTACACCGCGCATCCCGATGTCGGCGAGGTCACCTTCGCGTACACCGACGCCGACATCGAAGCCGGCGAGCACTACTACTACGTGCGCGTGATCCAGGCAGACGGCAACATGGCTTGGGGCAGTCCCATCTGGGTCGACTTTCAAGGCAGATAGGCAAGTTGCATGCGTGCGGGGGATGTTGGCAGCGAATGCCGTGCGGGAACGGTGAGCTAGGGATGGCGGCGAGGCTGGCAGTAACCGCGCTGCGCTGGCGGGTTCCGGCATTGCTGCTGCTGGCGAGCGTCGCGCTGCCAGCCGAGGACGCTACGCAAGCGGGCAGGTTTACGGTCGAGCATCCCACCCTGCACAATCTTGGTTTCGAGTGGTCTATCAGCGGAGATGACAACCGCGACGCGATGGTCACCGTGGAATTTCGCAAAGCGGGGGAAGGCGCTTGGCGTCAGGCACTGCCGCTGGTTCGCATGGGCGGCGAGCGCGTATTCCGCACTCGAGAGCATCTGGACTATACCGTGCCTGACGGATTTGCGGGCAGCATTCTCAATCTCGAGCCGGGCACGGAGTACGAGTGTCGGCTGAGGCTCGCCGATCCTGACGGCACTTCCGGCAAGGCCGAGCACGTGGTGCGAGTCAGCACCCGCACAGAGCCGATCCCTTACGAGGGCGGGCGCGTGCTGCACGTCTACCCTCCCGATCATGAGGGTGACAAGCTGGAGCCGCATTTCACGAGCTTGCTGCAGGCCTACTACGGAGCGGGCTTGGGCGATTGGAGCGTCGTCTGGGAACGTCCGGTGAGTCCTGGCGACACGATCCTCGTCCACGCCGGCCTTTACCGCAACGACCGCCTGGACTATGTCGATCCGATGATGACTCCGTTCGACGGCACGAACTGGCTCACGCTCAAGGGGACGGCCGAGAAGCCGATCACGATCCGCGCCGCCGGGGACGGGGAGGTGGTGTTCGATGGGGCCGGGAACCACCGGCTCTTTGATGTCAGCGCATCCGCTCACCACATCTTCGAAGGACTGACGTTTCGCAATACCGACATCGCGATCTTTGCCGGATTCAAGGGGGTCACCGGGGCGCACAACCTGACGGTGAAGAAGTGCCGCTTCGAAGACATCGGCTTTGGCGTGTGGACTGAGTATGCCGGTTCGAGCGACTTCTATATCGCCGACAACATCTTTCTGGGGCGCGCCGAGCAGCGCAACCTGCTGGTCGGCTGGACCGGGTCTTTATGGCGCAGCGCGGGGCCTTACGGCTCGCACGAAGTGCGCAGCTATTACGCGGTCAAGGTCTACGGCCCTGGCCATGTCATCGCCCACAACGCCGTAGCCTACTTTCACGACGGCATCGGCGTTTCAACCTACGGCACTCCCGAAGCGGACCCGGAGCGGCGGGCGTCCTCGATCGACATCTACAACAACGACATCCACATGTCGGGAGACGACTTCATCGAGACCGATGGCGGCGTGCACAACATTCGCGTGTTCAACAACCGGGGCGTCAACGCGGCTCACGGCGGCTACAGCTCGCAGCCGGTCTTTGGCGGTCCCGCCTACTTCTTCCGCAATCTTCTGTACCACGTGCCGAGCGGAGTCGCGTTCAAGTTCTCTGCCAAGGCCGCGGGCCTGTTTGCGTACCACAACACCATCATCGGCGAGCAGGTGGCGAGCGATCCATCGTCGAACATGCACTACCGCAACAATCTCTTCCTAGGGCGTGACACGCCTGGTCGCGGCGTGATGACATGGTCGAACGCAGGTCAGGCGTTCAGTTCCGACTACAACGGCTTTCGGCCCAATGCGGGCGTGGCCGAGCAGTACCGCTGGCGCGCTCCGGAGCGTGGAGCGCTCGAGCCAGGAGCACCGTCGCCTGACTGGCAGGTTTTTGCCAGCCTGAGCGAGCTTCGGGCGGCCACGGGCCAAGAGCAACACGGCCTTGAACTCGACTTCGACATCTTCGAGCGAATGACCCCTCCCGACCCGACGCGAAGACACGCCGTCTATCATGCGCGGGACCTGAATTTCCGGCTCAAGCCCGACAGCGCGGCCGTCGATGCCGGGGTGGTTATCCCAACGGTCAACGACGGATTTGTTGGCGCCGCTCCGGATCTAGGCGCTCTGGAGGTGGGCGGGGCCGAGCCCCAGTACGGCCCGCGCTGGCTTCGGAGCCAACCGTTCTATCAATAGGCTGGACAGCTGCAGGGGGTGGCGGCAATTTGCGCGCAGCGATTCGACCGCGCGAGTGCGCCAGGGCCGGGGCCCTGATCGCCAAGCCATGAATCCTCGCGACCAACACCACCTCGCAGAGCCCAGTGGCGAGCGGCTCGTGCTGGATGCCAGCAATCCGGACCTGCGCAACGAACACCTAGCCCGCTATTGCTTCGCGGAGCCGCTGGCTCGCGGACGGCGGGTCTTGGATGCCGGTTGCGGGGAAGGGTATGGCGCGGCGCGCCTCGCCCGGGACAGCGCCGCCGTGTACGGCCTGGACAACTCTGAGGGGGCTGTCTCGCACGCGCGAGCCAACTGCCCTGGCGTAGTCTTCGTGCGGGGCGATTGTACGAACCTGCCCTTCGCGAACGCCTCGCTAGACCTTGTCACCGCCTTTGAGGTCATCGAACACCTCGATGCCTGGCAGGGCTTGGTCAGCGAAGCCGCGCGGGTATTGACGGCTACCGGCGTCTTGCTTGCCTCCACGCCCAATCGGGCCTATTACCAGACAACTCGCCCCGAGCCGAATCCGTTCCACGTGCGCGAGTTTGACTACAAGGAGTTCCGGGCTGCGCTGATGACCACGTTTCCCCACTGCATCGTATTCGTTGAGAATCACGTCGGTGCGGTCGCGATCAGCTCGCAGAGCGCGGCGAAGACCCGGGCCCACGTAGAAACGCCAGCGGCTGATCCAGAGGCTGGTCACTTCTTCGTCGCGGCTTGTTCGATGAGCCCGATCGAAGACTTGCAATGCCTCGCGTACTTGCCGAGTGATGCGAATCTATTGCGCGACAGAGAACTGCACATCGCCAAGCTGCGGCAGTGGGTAGCGGCATTGGAGTCGCGCCACGAAGAGGTCGAGGGCAAGATGAGCCGCGAACTCTCGCGCCTGCCATACCGCATCCTCCGCCGTCTGGGGCTAGCGCCAAAGCTGCCGCGGGAGTGGTGAGCGCACGGCCATGACCGGGACAGAATCGCGCTAAGGCTTGTAGAACCAAAGCCAGTAGTACTGAGTTCCTGCCCCGGAACTGCGCTGTAGTTCGAAGCCGTGCCGTTCGGCCATCGCCGCGGCTTCGGTCTCGGAAATGCTGGCACCCAGCCAAGTGTTGCGACGGGGCTCTCGCAGGCTCGGGCTTCGATGGCCCTGCACTTGAAACTTGAAGATGGAACCGCCGCGCAGGCAGCGGCTCACGGCACCGACGTAGCTGTCAATGACCTCCCGGCTAGGGATGTGTTGGAACACGATAAACGAGTAGGCGAAGTCGAACTGCAGGTCCCCGAGCACTTGCAGGTCCTTGCCTGAGTTGCGGTAGACGTGGGCATTGGGCGTGGTTCGCAGGAAGTGCTTGGCTTGCCGCACCATCTCTCGGCTGACGTCGACGCCGTGAACCTCCCCGAAGGTAGCCGCAAGGGCGCGGGTCATGCGTCCAACGCCGCAGCCGATCTCTAATACGCGCATGCTTTTCGGGCTGCGTCCTTGGCAGACGGCAGCCATGTCGTTGAGGATGTCGTCGCGGACGCTCTCGTTGCCCGTGGCGAAAAAATCCTCTTCATCCCAACCCGTGCGGGCGGTGTTGACGAAATGCATCGCGTCCGCGCGGGCGCGCCGGTCCCAGTCCTTGCGCATCTTGCGCGTCAGGTCTGCCATCCGCAGGCTGCGAGAGATTCGGCCGAGCAAGACGATACCACCAGCGATAGTGACATTATGCGCACAGAGGTCGGGAGCGACTTCGGGTCGTTGCATTTCCATTTGCAGCGCCAGGAACTGGCCTCGTCCGCCCACAGCAGGGAGTATTCTTGAATTCCGAAGACCAATGTCGCAGTGCTGCCTGCGGTCCGCGCGACTTCTTCCATCGGGACCCAGGAATCGACCCTCAAACCGTCATCGCTCACGAAGAGCTTGAGGGGGGACTGAGAAAGCTTGGTCTGGAAATCAAGCCGAGCTTCGACATAGAGCCACCCTTGGGCGGAAATCGGAAAGCGTTGCAGATTCGGTGCCGATAGCCTTGAAGTCCATGGCTGTCACATGGCGTACAAATCCCTTGTGGTGCAACCTCAAGTGGAAGGGCGCGGATTGCTCGGGCTGTAGGCGGTCGCAATGCAGCGCGACCCTATATCCACGAGGCGTCGCAGCGAGAATCGCCAGTGCTTGCTTCCGATGGCCGTGCTGTGCCCGAGCAACGTATGCGGTCGCTGCTCTACCAATCGATGCACCCAAGTCAAACGACGTGCCGAAGTCTGGGCCTAGCAGTGGTACCGGTTGAGGCCGCAGATTTCGCACAGATTGTGCTGGGACGTTGCCGTACCGTGCTGTGACGCCTGCGTTTCGACCTCATACGGGATGCCTTCGACGAAAGCCGCTCACAACAATCTGGGTAGACCGAGGCAGGCGTCACGATTCGCGGTCAACTGTTTGCTGCGCCGAGGCCTTAGAAGGGACCAGGCGTGAATGCTAGCGAGGCTGTGTCTCAGTCCGACGATGGGATGGCTGGGAGAAGCGAGTGGGATTCCAAGCGTCACTCGTGAGTGAACGCGCAGGGCAAGAGTCTATTGTGTATGTGGCAGCGTCCGGCAACACAGACCGAACCACGCTTGCGAAGCGTCATTTGAGACCGTCGCCGCCTCCATCGCAAGCGCGCGCAGATTGGACTGGGGCGTCCTGCGGCGTGCTGTTGTGGCGCTTGTTCGGAGACCACTCCGAACGGTGGAGTCCTAGGTAGACGTGTCCGCCACCCGCAGCCGCGCTTCCAATTCGCGGATCCTTTGGTTCGCCGCCTCGCGCTCTTGCTCGGCCACCTCGCGCTCCTGCTCGGCCGTGAGGCGCCGCGTCGCTTCGGCCTCGGCCCTGCGCGTTGCTTCGTCGCGCTCGCGCACGCTGACTTCCAATTCATCGCTGATCTCCGCGTGGGTCAGCATCTCCCGCCCCCGCAGCGGATCACGGAAGCGCAGCAGCCAGCGCTCCGCCCGCAATTCCAGCCCCAGCGCCTCGCTTCGGTGCCAGCCAGCCGCTCGCACAGCCCGCACACGCTCGTAGCGTCCACCCTCCAGCCGCCAGCCCTCCAGCCGCCCCGGAATCAGCTCGCCCAGCGGGTCGAAGCGCCAGTATTCGGGCACCCCCATCCGCTCGTATGTCGCTCGCTTGCTCGTCGCGTCTCGGCGGCTCGTGGAGGTCGACGCCACCTCCACTACGAAGCTCGGCACCACGCCGCCCTCCTCCCACAGCAGATACGATTTGCGCCACTCCTTGTGCGCAGCGCCTACCACCACGAAGACGTCCGGCACCACCACGGCCGCACGGTCGCCCTGGCGGTAGTACACCGCCATGCTGCCTGCCACATAGACGTCTTTCCGCGCCTTGAAATGCGTGCCCAACTGGTCGCGCATGTCGATGATCGACCGCGCATGCGGATCCGTCTCCATTAGGACTTTGCCGTCGGAGTAGGGATACTCTTCTGGTTGCCCTACGGCCGGGTCGGTGACGGCATCTAGGAGTGTGCCGGGAGCAGCCATGGCTGCATGATAGCAGCCCGGCTCGGGCATGCTGATCCTCAGGCTGACGGTCCGCCAGCGGGCGGCAATGCTGCTGCGCGAGCAGTCGCTGCGCCCCGATGCAGCGGCAATTTGCGCGCACAGGCAGGAGGCGCTATGTGTCGGACGGACCCGCCAAGCGACTGGTGGGCATTATGGCTTCGATCTTGGCATCAGGGAGACTATTCAGTCGTGTCCGCGGGGTCGAACGTGGCCGAGTGCCAATGGACTGGATGGCCGCTCCCCGCCCAGCGCCGACCGTGGTGCCGATGTCGGCGCCGCGTGGGCTCCAACCACGCCGGATAGCATGGTTGCTGCCGGTAGCTCTTGCGGCTTGAGATCGGCAGTTCATGCTTTCAGGAGCGGCGCGAGACGAGCTGGGGCGTTTCCCGAGAAGGGGTTGATGAACTCGACGCCGCCGAGACGCCGACCGTCCTGCATGTCTTCGCTGATCACCGCGGAGCAGCCGATCCGACGAGCCGCCGCCCAGATCATCGCGTCCCCAAATGAGAGCTGATGTTCTTCGACCGCGTCCATTGCATCAGCGAATGCCCGCTCGTCCGCGGAGGTGATGCGGAATACCTCGAGCCAATCGCGCACGAATGTTCTCGCGACTGCGGGCTGGAGCAGCTTTTTCTGCGTTGTCGCGTGAAAGAACTCTGCGAGCGCTTGGACAGTGAGCACACAGTCGCACTTAGCAGCTTGCGCTAAGAGCCCCTTGGACCGTTCGTGCCGATCACCGGACTCGCAATCCACGGCATAGACGAGGATATTGGTGTCGAGGGAGAACCGCCCCTTAACGATCATGGATTTCGTCCCGGTCCACCTGTAGGCCGCCAAGCCGGGCCCCTTGCTCCAATCGCGCCATCATCCTCCGATATGCTGCGGCCCATTCGGGATCGGCCATTCTGTCGGCGAAATGGGGTGTCAGCTTGGCAACGGGTCGGCCGCGCCGGGATATGAGGAAGCTCTCTCCGCGCTCAACCTCCTTGATCAGTTTCGAAAACTCCTGGTTGGCGGTCATCAAGGAGATCTCGCGCATGGCTTTGCCTAGCAATAATAGTATATACTACGTTGCGCCGGTTGCGGGCGGCAGTCAGTGCCCGGTCGCGGTCGGTCTGGCTGACCTCGCCGGAACTGCGCCCTAGCGAGCGCCCTGTCCTGTTTCGACAAGCCTTCCCGGCTCACCGCGCCGACACGACCGTCAAGCGAACAGCTCGCGGACGACCCTGTTGGCCAGCATGCGCGTGGGTGAGAAGATCTCGATGTAGTGGTAAACCCGCCCGGAGGGTGTCTCTTCGATGCTCTTGGTCCAGTCGATTCCCATCGCGGCGTAGATGGTGGTCACCATGTCTTCCGGGTAGACCGGACGATTCCCGCTCCACCCGAAATCCGTGATTTCCGCGCCCGTGTCGTCGGTAGCCCCCAGCACTTGGCCGGGTACCACGCCGCCGCCGGCGAAAAGCCCCGTGAAGGCGTACTGGTAGTGGTCGCGCCCGGCGATGTTGGTCAGCGCACCGGGGGTCCGCCCGAACTCGCCCACACACACTACGAGCGTTTCATCCAGGACAGATGTGCCGTCGTCACGCTTGGTCTGCTCGAGGTCATCCAGCAACCGGCTCAGTGCCGTGTCGAGCTCGTTGGAACGCTGGTAGAAGTTGCCTTGCTGATAGATCGAGCCGTGGTGGTCCCAGTCCTCGTGGGTGAGGAAGATGAAGTGCGTTCCGGCGTCGGCCACTACTAGATTGCGGGCCAGCACGAACGAATCGCCGACGGGGTTGCTACCGTAGCGCACCTTGTCCTCGGCGGAAATGCTGAAGATGCCCGCGCTGCGCGGATCGGACATGATCTCGACAGCGCCTTCGTAGTGGTTGTGAAAGTCGCGGAACGCCTTCCTTTCCAGCGCCGGATCGCTGCGGACTCGGCCGTCGAAGCGTTGCAACAGATCCCAGCGGCGCTTGAAATTGGGCAGGTCTTCTTTGCGCGGCGCGAGTGACGAGATGTCCGATGAGGTGTTCACATGGAACGGCGTGTATGTCGCGGGCAAGAAGCCGGAGCCGATCAGCCCGACTTGGGGGAACGTATTGAAGCCCACGAAGGGGGGCAGGCAATCGCTCGACTTGCGGCGCGAGGCGTACTCGTAGGCCACCACCGAGCCGACGCCCGGCAGTTCCGGCGCCAACGCCGGATTATGCTGGTGACCGGTCTGCATGTAGTACTGCCCGCGGCCGTGCTGGCTCTCCCAGGTCGCCATTGACCGCATCAAGGAGTACTTGTCCCTGCGCTTGGCCAGTTCCGGGTACAGCCCCATCGGCCATTTGCCCACGCCCGCCAGCGTCTGCGCGGCGAAGTCTTCGGGCGTCCAAGGTCCTTCCTTGAAATCCCATGCGTCCACGTGCGACTGGCCGCCCTCGAGCATCACGAAGATGCAGAATCGCGCCTTGCCCTCGCCCGCTGGCGTCGTAGTCGTCGCCTTCGCTTTCGGTTGCACCACGGGCAGGAAGTGGTAGCCCGTCATAGCGACCGAGCCGATGCGCAAGACTTCTCGCCGGGTCAGGAAGTGGTCTTCGAAGCGTGCCACGCAAGTGCTCCTAGCGGTGAAACAAGAAATCGAGCTTGTTCATCAGAATCCATTGCAGATCCTCGCCACCGGCGGCTTGGCCGCGCTCGGCGAGCAGCTCCAGCGAGGCACTGCGCTCGTGCTCGTCCGGCGGCCGAGTCAGGAACTGCCAGTACAGAGAATCCACGAGCTCGCCATCATTCGCACCGGCCCCGAGCAAGCCTGCCAGATAGCTGCTCGCCGACGGCTTGGACTTCTCCTTGACGAGGTTGGAGTTCATCATCAGCGCCGCTTGGATGATGGAGCCTCCGCGCGACGGTTCGTTGAACTCCCGGTTGGCTTGGCCGAAGGACTCGGTGAAGAATTGCAAGTCTTGCTTGAGTTGCGGTCCGAGTGTCACGCTGCGTCGCAAGTCAGCCGGGCCGCGAGTCTGGACCAAGTATTGGACCTGCTGGTCGGTGAGCGGGATTTGGATGGGCGTGTGCAGGTCGGTTGCCTTCACCATGGCATCGTAGACCTGTTCGGCCGTGAGCCGGCGCATGAACTTGCGGGCGAAGTAGCGGGCGTAGTCGGGCTTCCACTCAGCCGGAAAGCTCGCCGACAGCTGGTAGGCCGCTGACTTGGCGATCTGCTTGTGGAGGTGCTGAAGGTCGTATCCGCTCTCGATGAAATCCTGCGCGAGCGCGTCCAGCAAGGCCGGATGCGTGGGCTGGAGATCCCAGCCTTCGGGCAGGTGGTCGGGGTCCATGCGGGAGAAGTCGAAGCCATCGAGGGGCTCGACGATGCCCGCGCCCATGAATTCGGCCCAGAACCGGTTCACCACCGCCCGGGCGAATTGCGGGTGAGCCGTCAGGATGCGCGCGAGTTCCGAGCGCAGCGGCTTGTCCGGTCTGGGCTGTTCGCCACCCAAGATGAAGGCAGGCGGGACCCGGCCCTCGCCTTGCCGGGTCACCCGGACCGTGCTTGCGGCCGTCCTGGAATAGCCATCGCGGCCGGGATCCTTGTCGTCGATCAGGTATTCGTCTTGGGTATTGCGCAATTCCACCCGGCGCATGACTCGGGTGTTGCCGAAGAACGCGGCTTGCGCCCAGAACTCCTCGCGCTTGCGCTCGGTGAGCCAAACGTTGACCTGTTCCAGATGGTTCGCGCCGTCGTGGCACGAGACGCACTGCAGGTTCACGCCCATGAAGTGCTGGAAGATCATCACCGTCATCTCGTCGGCGGTGTCTTCGTGCATGATCTCGGTGCAGTTGTCGGCGAAGACTGCCCAGCGGACCAAGTAGCTGGCCGGTCCGACGTACCAGTTGCTGCGAGCTTCGGACGTGAGCAGCTCGCGAACGAATTGGTCGTAGGGCTGGTTCAGCAGCAGGGCGTCGGCCACGTAGTCGTGGAACAGGTTGCGCCCGGACCAGCCAACACGGTTTTGGCTGGTGCGCCACAGATCCAGATGCCAGTATGTCCAGCGATCGCGCCAGTCCACGCTGCCGACCAGGGTGTCCACCAGCTTCGAGCGCTTGTCTGGGGCGCTGTCGGCGACGAACGCACGAGCCTCGGATCCGGTTGGGATACGGCCGGTCATGTCGAGGTGAAGCCGACGGAAAAACGTTGCGTCGTCGGCGAGCGGGGCATGCGGAATTCCGTCGCGCTCGATCTTGCCGAAGATGTGGTCGTCGATGAAGTTCACCCGCTGAACCGGTTGGGCCACCCCTGACCGCGCTTGCACAAGCGATTCGGTTTGGGTGCCGAGCTGTTGCCTGCGGTCCGCAGTGACCGTGGGCGGGTGATCGGGCGGGAGCTCGCTAGCGGGTGTCTGGCCGACGCAGGGCAGCGCCAGCAGCATTGCGCCTAGGGGAACTGTCCAGAGTCGCATCTCGCTGGTCCTGTCCTAGTGTATGCGCAAGTCTCAGCGAGCGCACAGCCGCAGCGCTGGATTGATTGGTGCGCAACAGTGGGATCGCCGCTTGCAACTCCTCGGCTGCGAGACTTGCAGCAAGTGTCAAGGTTACAGCCCAGCCAGACGTCTAGCGACGCTGAGCCGCACATGGTGAGAGCGGTCCATCGGCATCGAAACTTGACCAAGACGTCAGCCTTGCGCCGAGACAGGGAGTCGAGTGGCTGCCGAGCGCTGTTCGCTGAGATTTGATGTAGCCGGCTTGAATGTGCCTGCCCTTACCTCTGAGTTGCGACTCCTTGCGCCGCCGGGATCTGGAAGCGATCAGCTGCTACAGACGATTCTCCGCGGCCAGTCGAATTCGGGCATTCGCTTCGCTGACCTGCCAGCACTGCTGTTGCGTCCCCGCTCGACGTATCAATGGAGCTGCGCTACACCAGTGATTAGACCTCAGCAGGAAAGAGGGTTCCTTGATAGTTGAATGCCTGGGCCGGTCCGGCTGGGCCAAAGGGATCGGCAATCGCCTTGGGCAGGCGCAATTTCTGGCGAATCTCGAACACCTCAGAACCTGCCGTGTAGACGCGGCCCCGCTTCTCGCCGTGGGAAACTAGTAGATTGGCATCGACGAGCGCTTTCAGGTCACGGCTGGCAAGATTGTTAGACACATCCGTACTAACCCGATACGACGAGTTTCGCACCCTGCCTCCGAAGGAAGCGTGGAGCAGTGCCATTACCGTGCGATCGGGAAGTCCATGAGCATGCACTAGGTCCGCCAGTTCTGAGTAAACCCTGCCCAACTCCGTCGTCCGGCGAAGGATCGTGCGCACTTGCCTGTAATGTCCGCTCAAGCAGAAACGAACCCATGGCTTGGCGTTACGCGTCGGATTCCATCCGCCGCCGCCAACTTCTGTCAGGACGTCGTAGTATTCCTGTTGATTGCGGCCAAAATACTCTTCGATTGAAGAGAACTCAGGAGCGACAATGCCGTCACTCGCCAGTACGGCAGTTTGAATGCATCGAGCGGTTCGTCCGTTGCCATCTGTGAATGGGTGCAGCAGCACCAAGTTCAGGTGCGTCATCGCCGCTCGCAAGAAGACCGATTCGACATCCTGATCGTTCACGTAGTCCAGAAGCTCGTGGATGAGAGGCTCTAGCTGGTCGCGCTCTACCCCTTCGTGCACCAAATCGCCGGTACGTGTGTTTCTAACGCCGACCCAGCTAGGACGGTACTGACCAGGATGCGCCGCCAAGTCCGATTGGCAGATCATGAAGTGGATGGCCAAGAGAACCTCCTCCGTGATGGAAAACGAAGGGCTCTGGCGTCGCTGGAGGATGTAGTCCATTGCTGCGCGGTAGCCGACGACAGCCAGCCAGGTAGCCCGGTCGGCGCTTGCGGGGTCTTCACCGTCGATGGCCGCGATGGCGTCATCATCGGACACATTGATGCCTTCTATGCTGTTGGACGCGGCGAGGGCGCGAGCTCTGGTCATGCGGGCAAGCAAGCCCGACCAGCGTCGTGGCTCTGTTGCTACGGACAGGCGCAGATCGGCTCGGATACCGGCTGTGGCCTCCTCTACCCGCTTTTCCTCATCGTCAAGAATTCTGTACGTGAACAACATAGCCAAAGCCAGTTAGGAACTGATCTGAATCAAATAATAATTGATCATTGGTCAGTTGTCAATTGTATATGTTGCACGAGCGACGGGATAAATCACCCGATTCGCCCCTTTCGTCCCATCCGGCTAGCCCTAATTGGCTTGACCTCTGTCTTGGCCAGTGCCTCTAACGGCACATCGACTTGCAGGCCCATACGGACCGTCCGGTGGGACGGACGATACCGACTATGCGGGCATTGGCTTGGACGCGCTGGAGCTGACAGCGGGCCGAGCTACCAAGGGGGCTGCGGTCGAAATCTGAGATTAGCTCTCATGATTGTCAATTCATCAAGCCGGGTTTCCGAGAGTCAAGGCCCAGCTGTCTGAGCGGATGCGGCTAGAACTCCACGTCTTCCTCCTCTGGAGGCTGGGCCGGGGCCGGTTCGTCACCTTCTGGGACCGGATCTCGGGCTGGGTTGTCGAACCTGGTGAGTTGCCTGTTGAAGATCAGCTTGATTGATCCGGTGGGGCCATTGCGCTGCTTGCCGATGATGAGGTCCGCCTGGCCTTCAAGAGACTTGTCTTTGGGGCGGTAGACCTCTTCGCGGTAGATGAAGCAAACTACATCGGCATCTTGCTCGATCGAGCCAGACTCGCGCAGGTCGCTGAGGCGGGGGCGCGCATCCTTGCGCTGCGGGCTCTCGGTTGCGCGACTGAGCTGCGAGAGGGCGATGATGGGGACTTCGAGTTCCTTGGCGAGCAATTTCAGGCCGCGAGAAAAGCCCGAGATCTCTTGGGTGCGATTCTCCACCTTGCCTTTCGAAGCCATCAGCTGCAGGTAGTCGACGATCACCAAATCGAGCCCGTGCTCGGCCTGCAATCGCCTGCACTTGGCTCCAAGTTCAATGATGCCTAGATTGGCCGTGTCGTCGATGAAAAGCCTGCTTGCGACGAGATCGCCCAGCGCCTTGCTCAGCTTGCGCCGGTCTTCCGAATCCAAGTGTCCCTTGCGGAACCGCCCCTGATCGATTTCGGCGGCCGAGCAAAGCACGCGGGTGAGCAGCGCTTCGCGGGACATCTCCAGCGAGAACACGGCGACCGTTCGGCCCGGTTCGCTGCCGCGCTTCATGGCGACAAAGGAGGCGATGTTGAGGGCCATGGCAGTCTTACCCATGGCGGGTCGGGCAGCGAGGACGACAAGCTGGCCGGGACGGAAGCCGTTGGTGTACTCGTTGAACTTGAAGTATGGACTCATCAAGCCCTTGGGACGCTTGCTCGGGTCCAGAAAGGCGTTGACTCCGCCCTCGTAGCGTTGGAGCGTCTCCTCGGGTGATTCCAGTCCCGACCGCAGTACACGGTTGCCGACCTGCATGACGGCCGTTTCCGACGTGGCTAGGATCTCGTCCACCTCGCGCCCGTCTTCCACGCAGGTAGCGATGATGTTGTTAGCGATGTGGATCAGCTGGCGTAGCAGGGACTTGTCCTTGACGATCTTCGCGTAGCTTTCGATGTACTCCCGGCGCGGCATTCCCTGCGTGAGGGAGGCGACGTAGGACACCCCGCCGACATGCTCGAGATGCTTGAACTTATCGAGCTCGTTGACGAGCGTCATGTAGTCGATGTGCTCGCCTCGGGTGTACAGTTCGCGCATCGCGGCGAAAATGCGCCGGTGCTTCTCGGCGGCAAAGTCATCCTCGCCGAGGATGCCGGCTACCTGCGGGAACTTGGAGTCATCGAGCAACACCGCCCCGAGCACGAAGGTCTCGCCCTCCAAGCTGGTCGGCATGCCCTGCTGGATGATCGCGCTGCTGGTCTGCTGGCTGATGACGGCGCTGGCCTGCTGTGGCTGGTCGGGGGGCATCTGGGATTGTGCGGGCTTGCCGGTCTGGAGGATTGGCGGAATCGACGTGGCCGCTGCCTACTAGACTAGCTACTCGCCGCCCTGTGGACCCGCGGCCGGCTCGGCTCGCGCTGCATTGTGCCGTGGCGAAATTGCTGCCCTGTAACGCTGCTACGATTTGATCCATGCCCGAGATGAACCGCCGCAGTTTCCTGCATCTCAGCGCCGCGGCCGCCGCGGCCTCGACGCCGGCTGCTCAAAGGCCGAACATACTCTTCCTGATGACCGACCAGCAGCGCGGGGACTGCCTCGGCGCGGACGGGCATCCGGCCGTGCTGACGCCAAATCTCGATCGCATCGCCAGCGAAGGGGCGCGCTTCCGCCACGCCTACACCAGTACGCCGAGCTGCACTCCCGCCCGAGCCTGCCTGCTGACTGGCCAGTCCCCTTGGCACCACGGCATGTTGGGATACAGCCGCGTCGCCACCGAGTATCCGCACGAATTGCCGCGCATGCTCCGCGACGCGGGCTATCACACCTGCGCGATCGGCAAGAACCACTTCTACCCCCAGCGCAACGCCCACGGGTACGAGCAGGCTCTGCTGGACGAGTCCGGCCGCTCGCACTCCGCCGATTTTCGCAGCGACTACCGCGCTTGGTTCTGGAGCCAGGCGCCCAACCTGGACCCCGACGCAACCGGCATCGGCTGGAACGACTGTCTGGCTGGTGAATACGCGCTCCCCGAGCGCCTGCACCCCACAGCGTGGACGGGCGAGACTGCGGTGCGCTTCCTAGAGTCCTACGCAGGCAGCCAGCCCTTCTTCCTCAAGGTCTCGTTCGCCCGCCCCCACAGCCCCTACGACCCGCCCGCGCGGTACATGCGCGAATTTGAAGACGCTGACATTCCCCGGGCCGCTGTCGGCAATTGGGCCGATCCCTACCGTCCCCGCAGCAGCGACCGGCCCAGCCTTTGGCACGGAGACCTCGGCCGGGACCAGGTCAGGCATTCGCGCCAGGGCTATTACGGTTCCATTCGCTTCATCGACGACCAGATCGGACGCATACTCGAAGCGCTTGAGCGACGCGGGCTGGCCGACAACACGCTGATTCTGTTCGTATCCGACCGCGGCGACATGTTGGGCGACCACCACCACTGGCGCAAGTGCTACGCCTACGAGGCTTCGGCCCGCATCCCGATGCTGATGCGCTGGCCGCAAGGGCTGGTGGCGGCCGAGCGCGGCCAGGTGCTCAGCGAGGTCACCGAGTTGCGCGATGTGATGCCCACCTTCTTGGCTGCCGCCGGCGTGAGCGTCCCGGAGTCAGTGGACGGACAGAGCCTGCTGAAGCTGGTTGCCGGCAAGGCCGCGGGCTGGCGCGAGTTCATCGATCTCGAGCACAGCACATGCTACAGCCCCAAGAACAATTGGAGCGCACTGACCGACGGCCGCTGGAAGTACATCTTTCACGGGCTGGACGGACGCGAGCAGCTATTCCACCTCGAGTCCGATCCCGGCGAGGCCCTCGATCTGGCCGGAGAGCCGGCCCACAGCGACGCGCTCAGGCTCTGGCGGGCGCGGCTGGTCGCGCACTTCGAAGAGCGTGGCGAACCGTTCCTCAGGGGTGGAAGGCTCGTCCCCAGATCAGAGGGAGTTCTGCATTCTCCGCACTATCCGCGGCAGCAGCCGGCGTGACCCCATGCGCCGTGGCGGCTCAGGCCAGTTGCAGGTAGCCGTAGGTTAGCGGCACCGCGAACAGCAGCCCGTCGAGCCGGTCGAGCAGACCACCGTGTCCGGGCAGCAGCGAGCCGCTGTCCTTAAGATTCGCCGATCGCTTGAGCGCGGACTCCACCAAGTCTCCGACTTGGCTGGCGAGGTTCAGCGCGAGCGCCAATACCGCTGCCGCGGCGAGGCTGATTTCCCCCCCAAGGAACAGCGCGGCATATCCGGTACCGGTCAGCACGCTGGCCGCGGCCGAGGCGATGCTGCCTTCCCAAGTCTTCTGCGGGCTCAAGACGGGGGCCAGCTGATGCCGGCCGAAGAGTTTCCCGACCACCAAGGCGATCGAGTCACCCACCGCGACGGCCGCGACCACTAGGACGAGCCAGTGCGGCGAGGCCGAATGTAGCAAGATGCTAGCCAGCGCCGGGCCTGCCACGTACAGCACGCCGACCGTTGTCACGGCCGCCGCCGGAAGAATCTTCTCGACAGACAGGTTTGCCAGGGTTGCTGCGCCCAACAGGGCCAGCGCCAGCGCGGACGCCAAGAAGCCCCGGTCTAGGTTCGGCACCAACAGCCACAGCAGGGCCGCCACGAGACCCGCTTTGGACAGGGGCTGCAGACCGCCCTTGGCGGCGATCCGGTAGAACTCGTGCAATGCCAGAATCGCCAGCAGCGCCATAGCCGCCACGAAGACCTGAACCGGAGCGTAGAAGATCAGCCCCCAAGCGCCGACCGCTAGCGCCAAGCCCGTTAGGACTCGTGTCAAGCGCCGAACCTCACTTGTTCACCGCCAGCAACTTGCCATTGGTGGCCGGGACATTTGCGGTCAGCGGTTCCGGCGGCTGGTCCGGCAGCCCGCCGAACCGGCGATTGCGCTTCTGGTACACCAGCAGCGCCTCCAGAAGGTCCGTGGTGCGAAAGTCCGGCCAGTACCGCTCGGTCACCCAGATCTCGGAATAGGCGATTTGCCAGAGCAGGAAGTTGCTCACGCGAAACTCGCCGGAGGTGCGGATCAGCAGGTCTGGATCGCCTCCGCTCGCTGTGTACATACGCTCGCTGAGATCGCGCTCGCTAACTTGGAGCGACTGACCGCAGCGGTGCGCTTGGCGCAGCAGGTCGTTGACCACGTCGACGATTTCCGCGCGCCCGCTGTAGTTGAGGGCAATGTTCAGGCGCATGCCATCGTTGGCCGCGGTCTCCATAATGGCGCGGTCGATCTCTCTGCACACCGACCTGGGCAGCGCGTCAGTCTGTCCGATCGTCTGGAACCGCACGCCATTAGCCTTCAGGTCCGGCAGTTCCTGGCGCAAGTACTTTCGCAGCAGTGCCCACAGCGTCTCAATCTCGGCCAGCGGACGCTTCCAGTTCTCCACTGAGAAGGCGTACAACGTCAGGGTTTCGACGCCGAGGCGACAGCACGCCTCGATGATCTCGCGCACCGGCTTGACGCCCGCGCCGTGCCCTGCGGCCCGGGGCAGCCTGCGCTGCTTGGCCCAGCGTCCGTTGCCGTCCATGATGACGGCGATGTGCCGCGGAATGCGACCCGGAGACAATTCCCGGGCCATGCGCCATTCCACGCTGCCGGGCGCGGCCCACTCGAGGAAATCCTGCATCGCTTTGGAACCGGAATCCTGTTCCATCGTAGCAACGAGCCTGCGCTTAGGGCGGATCGGCTGCCGCGCGAGCCCGAGCGCACCCAGGTTTGGGCTAGAATGATTGCGTCATGAGCCTTCGTGCATGCCTGTGCTTGGTGGCGGTGCTCGGCATGGCGGCGCACGCCGCCGCGCAGCCAGCCGGTGAGGACGCCACGATCCGGGTCGAGGTCAATGTGGTCAACCTGCCGGTGACGGTGACCGACTCCGAGGGCCGCTTTATCGCCGATCTCAACAAGAGCGACTTCACCGTGTGGGAGGACAACCAGCAGGTTGAGATCCGCTATTTCACGCGCAGTGTGGAAGAGGAGAAGAAGCCGCCTCTGTACGTCGGCTTTGTGGTCGACCTGAGCAACACCGCGAGGCTGTACTACAAGACCTACCAAGATTCGATCGGGGATCTGGCGTGGATGCTCGTGCCCGAGGGCGGGCGCAACAAGGGTTTCCTGTTCGGCTATCACACAGAGGTCGACGAGCTGGTCGACTTCACCAACGATCCCGTCACTCTCACCGAGCGCATGGAAAGCCTCAAGCACGGCGGCGGCAGTTCCATGTTCGACGCGATCTACCGCGCGTGCACCGACAAGTTGGTCTCGATCCCTTACCAGGGTGCCAGCGAGCCGCGCAAGGTGCTGGTGGTGATCGGCGACGGGCACGACAATGCCAGCAAGCGCTCCCTCGACGAGGTAGTCCACGCGGCCCAGCTGCACCAGGTCACGATCTATTCCGTCAGCACTGTTGGCTGGGGCTACCACCAAGCGGAGGAGTCCAACTTGGTCAGGCTGGCGCGCGAGACGGGCGGCCGCGTGGTGCGCCCCATGCAAGACGTCCACAAGGACGTTTCCGGATATCTCTCCAAGCCCCAAGACGCGGGCAACTACCAGTACGAGGTTGGCACCGGCGGCTACGCCGCGGCCCAGTTGCAGGCGCTCTACCGGGCGATTCTGGACGTGGCGGGCAACGTGCAGAGCCAGTACATTCTGGGGTACGTGCCCAGCCGGCCATTCTCGGATCAGAACTTCCGCCTGATCGACGTCCAGCTGGGCTTGTCCGGCGCGGAGGTCGAGGTCTACCACCGGCGCGGCTACTTCCCGCCGAACGTCAGCTCGCAGCCCTAGCTCAGGCGCCTGTCCCGCCGAGCCACTCTCGGTATAATCCGAAGAGGGTGGAACTAGAGGCCCAAGCGCGCAGACTGCACGACATCGGTCTGAACGCATACGAGTCGAATGCCTATTTGGTGCTCATCGGCCATGTGCAGTTCAAGGCCTTGGACGTAGCCAGCCGCGCAAATATCCCGCGCGCCAAGATCTACGAGGTGCTCAACAGCCTCGTCGACAAGGGCTTCGTGCGCGTGGTGCATGGCAAGACCAAGCAGTTCTCAGCCGTCGAGCCGCGCCTGGCTTTGGATGGGTATCTCGGGCGCCGACGGGAGCGCTTCCTGCGCGAATTGGAGGATCGGCAGCAGCTGGCGACCCTGCTCAGCAACGAGCTGGCCAACACCTTCAGGGACGGTTCCAACGGTCACAGCGCGCTGGACTACCTGCGCATCATCACCGATACGAGCCAGATTGTCGAGGAATACCGCAACTTGCTGCTGCAAACGCGCAACGAGTATGTGGAGTTCGCGCGGCGGCCCTATGGCGTCGATCCCGGTCGTGAACCGATCGTGCAGAGCTTGGCCGACAAGGGCACTGCCTGCCAGCTGCTGTTCGATTTCAGTGATGTCGAGGACCGCGAGGGCTATGACCGCCTCAAACTGCTCGAGGAGGTCGGCGCGGAGGTGCGCTTGGTGCGCAACATCCCCATGAAGCTGGCGCTATTCGACAGCCATAGCGGCATGATCTCGCTTGACGACCCCGTTGTGAGCCACCAGAAGATCACCGCGCTGGTGTTCGAGCACCGCAGCTTGGGAAGCGCGATGCGCACGCTGTTCGTGGACTTCTGGAACCGCAGCTCCAGCTTGGACGACGTTCGCAACAACGGGGCAGGGGCCTGAGCCGCCGACGGGCGCGCCGTCGCACATGGATTGCCCGATTTCCAAAGCGGTAGTTCCAGTCGCTGGCCTCGGCACGCGCTTGCTGCCCGCCACCAAATCGCAACCCAAGGAGATGCTGCCTGTCGCGCGCAAGCCGATCGTGCAGTATGTCGTCGAGGAATTGGCTCGCAACGGCGTGAGCAACCTGCTGTTTGTGACGGGCCGCGGCAAGGCGGCGATCGAGAATCACTTCGATACCGACCCGGCCTTGATGGATTCGCTGCGCAAGGCGGGCAAGGACGATCTGCTGCTGGCACTGGATTTCGAGAAACTGGGCCTGAACATCCTCTATACGCGCCAGAGCGTGCAGCGCGGCCTCGGCGATGCGATTCTGCACGGCGAATCGTTTGCGGGCAAAGAGCCCTTCATCGTCGCGCTGGGCGACTCCATCATCGGACTGCGCGGAGACTCCATGGCCTGCCAGAGGATGGCTGATGCGTTCGTGAGCGAAGGCGCGGACGTGGTCATCGCGGTAGAAGAGGTCGAACCGGCTCGCGTCCGTTTCTACGGCATTGTCGAACCGGATGGCGAGGGCGATGTGTTCCGGATCCGGACGATGGTCGAGAAGCCCTCGCCAGAGTTGGCTCCCAGCCGCCTCGCAGTGTCTGGGCGCTATGTCTTCGCCCCTTGGATCTTCGACATGATCCGCCGTGTCAAGCCGGACAAGCGCGGGGAGATCCAGATCACGGACGCAATCCGCGCCATCGCCGAAGCTGGGGGCAAAGTAGTGGGCGTAAAGCTGCGGCCTTACGAAAAGCGCTACGACATCGGCAACATGCCCAGCTACTTCGAGACGTTCCTGGAATTCGCTTTGGCCGATCCGGACCACGGCGAGCGGGTCCGTGCGTATTTGAAGCGAGTCCTGGCTGATTGACGAACACCATGGACTGCCTGATTTTGGTCGACCTCCAGAACGACTTCATGCCGGGAGGGGCCTTGGCCGTGCCCAGAGGCGACGAGGTGGTGGCGGTAGCCAACCAGCTCGCGGCTCGATTTGACTTCGTCGTCGCCAGCCAGGACTGGCATCCGCCAGAGCACCAGAGCTTCGCGTCGCAGCACAAAGGGCGCATGCCGGGCGAGACCGTCCAACTGCACGGCGTCACTCAAGTGCTGTGGCCCGATCACTGCGTCCAGGGCACATATGGAGCGGAGTTTTACCGAGGGCTAGAGCAAGGCAGGGTCAGCGAAGTCTTCCAGAAGGGAACAGACCCCGGCATCGACAGCTACAGCACGTTCTTCGACAATGCTCGGCTCCGTTCGACCGGGCTGGGCGAGCGCTTGCGCGAGCACAACGTAGAGACCGTATATTTGCTCGGCTTGGCAACCGACTACTGTGTCAAATTCAGCGCTCTTGATGCGGCTTCGCTGGGCTTTCGAGCCATAGTAGTGCCCGAAGGCTGCCGCGGGATCGACCTCAACGCCGGGGACGTGCAGCGGGCGTGGGATGAGCTGCGCACTGCGGGGGTGGATATCGTCCCGGCCGGAGACATCAGATGAGCGACGCACTGGAGTGCCTCTATGAAGGCCGCTACCTGCGTCTTGTCAAACGCGGTGCGTGGGAGTATGTCGAACGGGTAAACGTCACCGGTGTGGCGGTCTTGGTGCCGGTCACATCCGAGGGCGAGATCGTGCTGGTCGAGCAGTACCGAGTTCCGGTGCGAGCGCCGATGGTCGAGTTACCCGCGGGATTGGTCGGGGACGAAGAGGGCTTCCGTGGCGAGGAGATCCTAGACGCAGCCAATCGGGAGCTGGAAGAAGAAACAGGCTACCGGGCGCGGCGGTTGCAAGAGCTGGCCACCGCGCCGAGTTCTGGGGGCATGACGAGCGAGGTGGTGACGTTCGTGCTGGCATCTGATCTGAACAAGGTCGGGCCGGGCGGGGGAGTGGATGGCGAGGACATCGTCGTGCATGTGGTCCCGCTGAGCGAGTTGTGGGACTGGCTGAGCCGCAAGCAAGCACAAGGGTGCCTGATCGATCCGAAGATCTACGCTGGCTTGCACCTGCTGAATGCCCCTGGGTTGGTGGATGGCGCACCCGGCCAGGGATAGACCCTCGGTGTTGGTGCCCGCACTATTGCAACGGCAGGTGAATGCACGACCACCAGATACTGCCATAGGTGACAGCACCCTGCATCGCTCTCAGATCAATGCCGAGAAGAGCGTACCTTCTCCAGCTCTCGAGCGAACCGCGCCTCGGACGGCAGGCATTCGATCGCCTTGCTATAGGCATCCTCGACTTCTCGAACCGGGGCACCCAACCAATTGAGGGTGCGTGCCAGTTCTCGCCACGCCCAGGCGTGACGGGTCGGCGATGCATCGAGCTGGACGACACGCTCCAAGAGACTCCGGGCCTCGGTGAGAAACCGGCGATTCGATTCGCGTTGCTGCTGCCGGTGTGCCTCGCTCGCCAGCCAGATTTTCGTCTGTGCAAACTCGTGCAATGCGCGGGGGTCCGCGTAAACGATGTCTCCGGCGCGCTCGAAGTATCGGTGCGCCGCGTGGGAATCCCTCAGACGCCGAGCAAGGATGGCAGCATCGATGGCATCCTGACCGAACATGAGGGGACGAATGCGCGTAAGCAATGCCTGCGCCTTTCGTTCGTAACCGGCCTCCAGCAGGACTTCGGCCAACGTGTTTGCGACGTGGGAGACAGCGCTCGCCGCCCCCTGCGCCTCGAATGTCGAAAAGACATCCTCGGCGTGCCCGATCTTGCCCCGGTGACCGTAGGAACGGATCATTTCCTGCGCGAGGATCGCCGAGGCCGGATTCGACGCCCATGCTGTCTCGATGCGGCGAATCGCTTCCTCGTGTTCACCTAACGCTCGCAGATGAGCCGCGTCGCGCAGGGCGGACAGCGCTCCGTATTCCGGATGCGCCGGCAACGTGGCCTGGAAGAACGTCCGCTGCTCGTCGAATTCAAAACGCGGTGCCGGAGATCCGTTTTCCTCCATAGCCCGGAATACCTTCGGCAGCCCGGAAAGCCTCCCCTCCGCAAGTCCGAGCTCCTTTAGAAACTCGCCGATCCGCCGATTGCGTGCGGGCGCAGCGCGGACTTCGGCGTTCGCTACCAAGTGCCGGTGCTCGATGCCGGGCACCGGCCCCGGATAGCTGATGACCTCGACCCGACTCGGATAGAGATAGACCTTTGTCGGTTCGGGTTGATCGACATCGTATCCACGGTGGTACATCGCGTTGACGAGAGTCTCCCGCAAGGCCGGCAGCGGATAGCTAACCCAGCCGCGGACCTGACTCCGGTTTCGCTGTTTCTGCAGATGGGACGCTGAGAGATTCTCAAGGTGGGTCAGACAGCCGCGGATCTGATCTACGAGCGCTCCCCCGAAAACACGCTCCTCCTGCACATCCCCGGCTCGATCCGCTGCGAATTGCACGACTTCGATCTGAGCCCCCCGAAATCGCTGCACGGGCTCGCTGGAAAAAAACAGTAGTCCGGCGTTCCGGGGTACCTCGTGATCGTTGACCTGCGCGGTGATTCTCATGCGCCGATACACGTCTCGAGCGTCCGGTTCGTCCAGCAGGCCGCTGTTCACATCGCGCAGATATTCGCGAACCTTGGCCTCGCGAAGATCCTCAACTCGTGCGTCCGAAGCACGGCGATCATCCCACGGCACGCGAGCCGTCTGCTGAATTAGCCCGCGTAGCACGTCGCCGCGTTGCTCGGCGTCGACGGTTTCTGCACCGAGACGCACCCAGTACCGCCCCCGACCGGTATCGGCCGGTGCGCGGTGGGGTCGCATTTCGCTGGCCGGTGCCCAAACGACCAAGACGAGCCGACCTGCGACCGTTTCCGGCGACAAGATTGGAGGATACTGAGGGTCCAAGCGGTTGCATTGGCCGCGGATCCATTTCTGCGCCGCCTCGACATCTTTGGCGGACAAGCCAACCGGAGGCAGTACAGCCCGTCCGTCCCGCTCCTCGACACCGATGACGATGTAGCCGCCGTTCAGGTTGTGATAGTCGTTTGCGAAGGCACAGATTGTCCGGAGCACTTGGACGCCCGTAACGGCCGGGTTCCACGATGCCTTGAACTCGACGCGCTCCGACTCCACGCCCCGGCAATGCAGGAGTGAGTCGATGTTGATCGGAAGGATCGAGCTCATCGATACAATTATCAGCCACTCACACCACGTTACTGGTCGTGCGCGTGATCTCCTTCCTAATGCGGTTATCGACGGTCATCCAGTTAAGCGTCCGCTGACACCAGAGGCACTCAGGACAGTCGAAGGCTGCGTGCTGCAGCTCGATCGTCGCCGGTCCATGGATCTTGGCGTCCGGCGTCCGCGGCCCGTCGGCTGGCTCGCCGATCATCCTCCCGTCAACCGAGCGCCGAGCCTGGTTCGTTGATTGTTGAGGCGGACTAGGTGGGGCACGGCCTGGGTCTGGTGTTGATCCGACGTGTCAACGCATGGTATCCGAAGTTCGATAACGATCTGAGACACCATTCGCGGAAGGATGATTTCAACGAGAGCGACCCGGACCCGCAGATGTGACGGACGAACACCTGCCAAGGCCGAAAACAGCCAAGTTTCAAATGGGTCGCTCCCCATGCTTCCACCAAGCTCGTAGATGGGCTGCCGGAATTGAGGGGAACAGTTGCAAGCTGCAATGTATGGAGGAGTTATGCGGCGGGCAGGGTGAAACGCGCTCGGCTATGGGATCTGCGACTGGTAGCTCGGAAGGGTGTCACAGATATTCAGTTCCTCAATGCCCGGGCGGCCATGATAAGGATTGGCTAGTGCCGGTAGCGGTGGCTGTCCAGAAGGGTGGTTGCTGGAAGGCAACCGGAGTCGGCGATGGTGTACCGGACCAAGCGCAGGTGGGAGGGTCGGAAATCCAGCCCGGGTGGTTGCTGGCAGGCCCTGTACAAGGGCTGGACGGTGACCACGACCTCGCGCGATTGGGACGGCGAAATTGGTTGCAGAGCGCGTTGGCGATGGCATTGAGGCACAGGACGTAATGCAGGTTGCGGGCGCAGCGGGCGTGCAGCAGGCGGGAGGCATAGTAGCCGCGGGCGCAGACGACGAGATCGCCCGTAGCGAGGGCGGCTAGGTGAGCCAGTACCAGTAGGCGCTCGGCGGCGTGGGGGGCCGCGTCCGGCCGATAGGCAGGTGGGAGCTCGGACGGAGCCGGCAGTTGAGCAGTCGGGCCAGCCATCCTGAGATGCATACTGAATGAAATGAGCGCAGGGGAATATGATGCCGTCATCGTAGTCTCGTTCGGTGGCCCGGAGCGGTCCGAGGACGTGATTCCATTCCTAGAAAACGTAGTGCGCGGGCGGGGCGTGCCCAGAGACCGGCTGCTTGATGTTGCCGAGCACTATTACAGCTTCGGCGGTAGGAGCCCCATCAATGACCAGAACCGAGCGCTGATCTCGGCATTGCGCAAAGAACTCACGGCAAAGGGACCCCACTTGCCCATCTATTTCGGCAACCGCAACTGGCACCCTCTCCTGCCAGACACGCTGCGGGCCATGTCGCGAGATGGTGTGCGGCGGGCGCTGGCGTTCGTGACGTCGGCATTTAGTTCCTACTCCGGTTGTCGGCAGTACCGCGAAAACATCGTCGACGCCATAGCGGCTGTGGGCGATAGTGCGCCGCGCGTGGACAAGATCCGCGCCTTCTTTAACCATCCCGGCTTCATTCGCTCGATGGCTGGGCGCGTTCGCGCCGCCCTCTCTAAGTTCGGTGCGTCCGACTGCGCCGGGGCGAGGCTCTTGTTTACGGCGCACAGCATTCCGTTGTCGATGGCGCATACCTGCGACTACGTCGCCCAACTCCGTGAGGCCTCGCGCTTAGTCAGCGAGCAGGTCGGTAACGACAACTGGGAATTGGTCTTCCAGAGCCGCAGCGGGCCGCCAACCCAGCCTTGGCTCGAGCCGGATATCTGCGACCGCATCGACTCGCTGGGAGCCGAAGGCCTCACGCACGTGTGCGCGATACCGATTGGGTTCCTGTCCGATCACGTGGAAGTCGCCTATGATCTTGATTTCGAGGCCGCGGCTCGGGCGAACGCTGCCGGGATCTCGTTTGTACGTGCGGAAACAGTTGGCACTTGTCCAGTCTTCGTGTCGGCTGTGGGCGATCTGATCCGGGAGCGCGTGGAAGGCGGGCTTGCGAGGGCTTGCGTCGGGACGTTGCCCGTTAGGCCTGACGAGTGTCCCGCCGACTGCTGCCCCCGGCCGCAACGCCCCGGCCGTGCAACTGGCGAACGGCCCCGGTGACCACAGTTGTGCGGGGCGACCGCTACGAGGATTTCTGGGCCTGGCGAGCCGAGGCACGGATGCAGGCGGCCGCGTGACGGCAAACTGCATGCTTGCCAGCGCTGAGTCTGCCCTCCCTCCAAGTCGAGCCAGCTCCCCTGCTCGAGACCGGGACGCTCATCCCGATGCCCGATTTCATCGGCACCCTCAGTGCCTCCGCACATCCCCACGCGCAAACTGACTCACTTCAAACCCCTAAGGATCCGAGAAATCAAAATGATGTCGCGCACCCTCGAATCTGGGCATGGCTGGCCCGCCTCCAGCGCTATACGTGGATGAGTTGCAAGGTGACTGGCTGACGGTCCTGCTCGCTCCCGCCACAAACCCCCTCCTCGGGATTCCCCCGAGCGGCTCTCCGGATCTCTTGCGCCCCGGTTGAAGCTTACAACGAATCAAATCTATAACACCCAATATCTCTTGTAACTCATTGCACTAGAATGAGTCATAGCAAACTTCCCAGGGCCTCAACGCGACACTAGTGCATTACACGCACTTACGCATCCGTATCCACCCGTCTTCATCTGGTATACGATACACGGTGATACTTCGGAGAATTTCCGTAACACCAGCCGCCCCCACCACGCGTTCCTCTTCAGTCTCCTCCAGGTTATTACCGCCAACCCGTGCCACTATTGTCTTTACATAAGCCGCTACATTCGAGTCCTGCGTGCTCCGACGGCTCTCGCGAAATTTTGGCCAATAGCTATTTCCAACCCTGACAATACTGCCATCGTGCTTCAGCACCAATGCAATGTCATCGGACAATTCAAAGCCATCTCGGAACTCTATTGGATGAACATCATCCTGATCTTCGTCGTAATCGAATTCTCCGTCAAAACTGATCGCCAGTTCTGTTGAGGACTTGAGTTTTAACTCAAACTCGCTCTCAGACAGCCATTGGGAGCCCCACTTTATGATTTTCAGGTCCTTTATCTCACCCCCACACTCCAGCACGACTTCTGCACACCGCGCTTGGCGCTCTTCGTCCTTTATCGTTCCGCCTATTATTTCGGCCTGTTTCGTGGCCCATTTGGCAATCGAATCCTCAGTTGCAAGCGGCCTCGCAGAATCTCTCGATGCAGTAATTGCCTCCCCCAATAACACGCCTCGCACATTGCTTAACTGAGCGGCTCTTAGCCCGGAAATAGTAATCCATCCGTATTCCTTCGAATATGAGTATCGCTCAGGCCAGATGAAGGCACGACCGTACACCTGACCAGAGGAATCAGCCACTGGTTGCATCAACGCCCGTCCGGCCTTAGGAATATCAGCATCCTCACCATCGAGGGTTGGTTCCAATCGACACAGCAGGTCCACCTCGCTTATCGTCAACCAGTCACCGGGTGCTGTAACCGGGAGCATGTCCTTTTCGGAACGTGTCCAGACCGAAACATCCAAATTTGGTCCAACGGACCCTACTAGTGCATTCAGTGTGATAGCTCTCCAGCGATACGATCCAACATCTAGTAGGCCACCCGACTCATCAGGAGCTTTGTCTAATCGAATCTCAATCCGTGACCCACCATCAATCGGCATGGGTGTCCCGGTCCATGGAGACAATATCGGTCTCGTACTCGTTCCATCCCGGAATTCAAGCAACCGACCTGCGTCTCGTCCCTTGTCACAACGCCGCGAAAACACTCGAATCACAGACCCCAGCATAAATGCAGAAAAAAATCCTATTCCAAATCGTCCAATGGCGTTCATACCCGCGGCCATCAGGCCGGGAAATTCCTCCATTGCGAGAGAGGTTCGCCAAAACGAAACGCCAAAATCAAGCAATGGTCCGGTCATCACATGTTCGGACATACCAATGCCGTTGTCTTCCACAATAAGCCAATTGTCGTCATCGTATGTTTTCAGCTCGACGATTATTTCCCCCCAGTCATCCGAACGATCCTCAAACTTTCGCCGAGCTTGTACTGCATCAGCCGCATTTTGTATTAGTTCCCGTAGGGCCACTGTCGGATCGTCACCATAGAGTTTCGATCCACCCAAGTGCGCGACAATTCTTGGAACATCGGATACTTGAAGTCTGGCATCGACAGGACGCCAATCTCTCGTCTGAACAGACCGAGCTAGAATCTCGGGAGATCCTGCACCCTTTACCCGCCTTGCCTTAAGGATCTCACGGCCCCGGGCCTGCAGCAGAAGGTCCACGTCATGTAACTCACGGTCAACGGCGTTCAATGTATCGTATGCTAACCACCAAGCTTCGGCGTCTTCTCGTTCGAACGGTTGTCCTGTGGTAAAGACTACCGCGTCCAACTCAATGTGTGGCCTAGCCAACCTCTCCTGAAACGTCCAGTGTAGAGCGGAAATTCCGGCGGGATTTGTTATCGCACGAAGAAATCGTGGAGCACGTCGACTATCGAGGTGTAGTGCATCAGCCACGCGCAATAGACAGGCAAGCATTAGTCGGTCCACACGGTTGCGAGTGCGATTTGCGAGTGCTCCCAGGTCTTCGGAGAATTCTCCCTCAAGCCTCTGCGCCGACCACCAATGACTGTGGGCGATTTTTCCAATTGTTGATCCGTAAAAGTTGCGGAGATCAGATTCTTCGATGAGATGCGCAGCAGAACCGTCAGCGGAGACCCAAGCCTGTTTGGCGAGTTCTTCTGCATGCTCTGCGTGAAGTTGGCGCAGAACATCGGGAAGCACGCTCTGCACGACGGCGTCTGGTGGGTTTTCGACATCGAAGTTTTTCTTGGCATTTTCCTCAAGAGTCAGCGCAAGTCTGGCTACTGAATCTTTCCAAGCCAACGTTCCTCTCAGTTCCTCTAGGCCACCAGGGTATGCCGCAATGCTCATAGCGGCGTCGTGCAAGAGTATGCTTGCTCCGAATACAAAAGCCTCGGCTGGATTTACGTTGACAGCCCCTTCGGCGACTAAGGACCCAGTATCCCAGAGGGCATCCAAGTGAGTGATATCGTGAACGGTCAAGCCCGGCATATCTGCGCCAATGCGGGAAACGAGTTGCGCAGAGCGTTCGCGCATCGAAATGTACTTGGTCTTGAAATACCCCTGCTCGTCGGTTGTGCTGTCTGAACGAGGGGTTTCAAATGCCTGTCGCCAAAGCCATGTCTGACGAAAATCTTGCCCATTGTCGAACATCTAATGCCTTCCCATATCGTTTCGTACGTATCTTCTGCTGAATGGCAGCTCGGTGGCATCAGTGAGAGGAAGTCTGTCTCCTGGAGAATCGGGTAGTCGATCTACCAACGAGAGCGTTTGCTCGCGTTGAACGTGGCTTACCGAGCGCTGATCGTTGAGGGCCTCGACCGATATCCCGGCAGTCGGTGGCCTTTCCGCCACCTCGTGGCCATCTAAGACCACTTCGAGAAGCCGGGGGCGAAAGCGTTCCGGGAACGTTTTTCTTCAAGCGGTTGACGGTGATTGTCGGTAACACCCGGACGCCAGCAACTCCGGTGGCGGCTGAGCGACACCGAGGATGCGGCCGATAGCGCGAGAAGACCGCGGCGGGTGCTGCTTCGGCCAGATTAGGATCGCCAAATCGCATTCTCATTGGAGATTATATTGCGCCAGGGCAAGCCCTGGCAAGGAGGATGCGATGAGTTGAAACCTTGCACCGCGAGCCAGCAGGTTCGACACCTGCCCGGTAGAGGCGCAGTCCGCCAGCCGGGAGCGAGTGTTGTTGCGCCAGGACAAGTCCTGGAGAGGGGGAAGTGATGAACTGAAACCTTTCAGAGCGAGCCAGCGGGTTCGACCCCCGTCCGGCAGAGGTGCAGCCCACCAGCCGGGAGTGAGTGTGGCATGGCATTCGGTAACGAATGTCGTGAA